>Ga0136643_10019477_pt1 | contig 10252 bp, 10 predicted proteins | sample TergutLab28metaG_FD_96883 | JGI IMG/M metagenome (GOLD analysis project Ga0136643, IMG submission 96883) | Labiotermes labralis P1 segment gut microbial communities from Petit-Saut dam, French Guiana - Lab288 P1 (version 3) (version 3) | ecosystem: Host-associated > Arthropoda: Insects >... | reverse complement strand
GTTGTTGTTGTTGTTGTTGTTGTTGTTGTTATGGTTGATGGTAGAGAAGCTATCTTGTCATCGCTCTGGCATCCCGGTACAGCTCGATGGTGTTCATTAGAACTTATCGGTCTGTACCGAGTTTAGGGCAATGATGGAGTTCGGCATTTGGCATATTGTGAACTCACTAGATTCATATATGCCAGTCTTTCTTAAATGAGCTGCTGGGGCAGTCGTGTCCTGTCTTGAGTCAAAATTTTGCTACCACTTCCTTCCTAGCTTTGTCTCTGTATTCTGCGCAGATTTTGTGGATATCTCTCCATTTCTTTGTTGCGGCCAGCTGGCCAAGTGTCAGTATAATGACTCAAATTATGGCATGATCTCTTCCTTCCACACTATTTCAAATTCATTTTTCACTAATAACTGCACCTCTCAACACAGTATGGTCTCAGATACTGATGATTTTCAGTAAATAAATGGAATATATTATAATGATCATATCAATGGCCTGTCAAACAATGTCCTTACATTTTTTCCTATCTGCCACCAACTCTCTCCATCTTCTCAATCCCAGCACTTGAAGATCTCTTTCTACTTCCTCTTCCCATCCTTTCCTGGGTCTTCCCTTTTGCCTCGTCCCTTCCAGTTCTTGAGCAAAGATCTTTTTGTGCATCCTATCCTACCCTATTCTCTCCAGATGACCTAAAGAACTTATCCTTTTGCCCTTTTATCCATTTTATTATATTTTCTCCCTTGCTCATCTCTTCTAGTTCTCGATTCGTCCTACTTTTCCACTCCCCGTTTTCGTATTTGGGACCATGTATTCTTCTAAATATTTTCCTTCCAAAAATTTGCAGAGCTTGTTCTTCTTTCTTCATCAATGTCAGTCCTTCCTCTCCATACGATACTACTGGTCTTATCAGTGTCTTATATAATATAATTTTAGTAGCTCTGGATAAAAGTCGACCAGGAAGTTAATCAGAAACTTATTATCAAAATCTGCAACATCTTTTGACTGTATCAGGCTGTCTTCACACTTCATGTAATCACAGAATTTTATATTTTTATTTGCACTTTACAAAAATTTAACTGCAGTTGTTGACTAACAACAATTCAATTATTTAGACCCATCAGCTGGTTAAGCTGTGATCATGAACTGTAAGGGTAAAGGTAAATGTAAAGTTCACCCTAGAAGAGGTCACGAAGGCCCAGAGGGGGAGTACAGGTCTAGTTCTACACTTTCTTTAACCTCAGCACTAAATGGTGTTGGGGACCACGGTGGCACAGTGGTTAAGGTGCTGTGCTACAAATCGGAAGGTCGCTGGTTCGATCCCAGGTGGTGTCATTGGAGTTTTTCATTGACATAAAATCCTTCCGATCGCACTATGACCCTGGAGTCGACTCAGCCTCTAACAGAAATGAGTACCAGGAGCATTTCCTGCGGGTAAAGGCGGCCGGTGCATAAGGCTGACAACCTTACCACCATCCTGTGCCGTTGTCATGAAATCTGGGAACCTTGACTTCCTAGAATCCTCTGGGCCACTCCAGGCCTGTAACGGGACATTTTACTAAATGGTGGTGGGTGGTCAATGCTTTACCCCGCGTAAAGACCCGGTACCCATTGTACAGGAGGCTGAGTGGGCCCCAGGGCCAGTCTGGACGGGTGTGGAAAATCTCGTCCCCCACCGGGATTCGATCCCCAGACCTTCCAGCACGTAGTGAGTCGCTATACCGACTGAGCTGTTGTAACACATAAATAAATTATGAATATACCTTCAATTTATTTGTGTCTAACATTTATTTATTTCTGTCTTCAGGTAAAACAATCGCTATAGGTAAGGTGCTGAAGGTTATCGAGTAAATCGTGTTGCGTTCGTTTGGCCAATAAATAAATTTGAGAAAGAAGACAATTTCACATCAGAACCTACTATAAGTGGCAAAGCATCTGGACAAGAACGGTATAGCAGGAACAGTGCCCCAACGTACCATCCACAACGTGCTTGACCGAAGAGAATATCAGGTGCTGTCCATAATGTAGCTGGAGGTGCATCTGAGGAGGTGTGAGGGGTGTGTTTGTATATGCTTGTATGTAACAGGATGGTTGCGTGAGAAAGTGGAAGGTCGCGATGGTCTAGAATGATTTATTTTGGGGTTGACCTTTCACTGAAGGGTTTCTCAGCTCAAATCACTGTCACTTGAGTGACTTATTTTCCTAAACATACAGCTGCATTTATCAGGAGGTACGAACACAATTGACTAAACAACATGAAACCTTGTTCAGATATGGGGATGAATGCATTAACGCGGTATGTTATAGTAAAGCGTCTCGAAATATATGGTAATGGTTTATTACCGATTGCAACCGTAGGCATGAGTGACAGGTCAAAGCCCGTGACAGTGCTACCAACTCCATATTGATGTGTTTTTCTTCATGTGGCAGAGTTGATTAAATTAGCCCTGAAGGAAGTAGAATGTATCAGGACTTTTGTAACAGTTTCAGCATGCTTGCCCTCCAGCTGAAAGTATATTACAGCTCTTTGGTTGCAACATTCAATCAGTTTTCAATACACAGATAGCTTTTACATGTTGAGACACATCTCAGAGCAAAACGCGAAGAAACGATGGTAACTGAAATAACGCTGGTTTTCAGATTACATATATAATGAAGTTAACTTAAGGAGTAAGTTGAGTGAGGTGATGTTTTGGTTCCTTTTTACTGGGAGAAACTTTTCCAAAGGGAATGATGTGTAAAGAAGTTGTATGCACCTTTGGATCGGTTGCTTTGCTACAAATTGGAATGGTTGTCCTTTAACCCACATGCTCCCTATTTGCAATGTAACTGACCGCTTTCAGTGTAACGATGCACAAACACACACATTACGAGGCGTTGGCAGAGCTGTGCCTCAAGAAAGTGAGTTCTCATTTTTTTATAAAAGTAAGTTGGTAATGTCTATACTATGGGATATTGTTGTTTATACATATGTTAATTTTAAAGGTTAGGGGATAATTTTATATAAGCAAAGACATACCATTGTTTTCATTTGACAAGAAACGTTGTGATTTTGCATTCGTACTTGTAAATTTGCAAAGGATCCAAATATGCCATAATGTGTTGTTTTCAAATGCGGTTTATTGAGTTTAGGAATCACCTAGAATTATATTTTGACCGGTAAATGATATTAATTTGAAAACTGCAGAATGGTTTGGAAATGTGTCCATTGTCCATGAGATGCTGGTACGTGGTTTCTCTTTGCCTTTTTATAAGCTGCTTCAGGAGATGCCCATGTGTGGTGTTTTCTTGATTACAAGAGATTTTCACATTACAATAAAGGAAGATAAAAGTTGATGTGATTCATGCAATGTGTTTTATCTCCTGGTCATACCAAAACTCAGACTGAATTTCTTTTCAACCTGCCCATTTCTTCCTAATTCTTCACGTGTATCATATGAAAGTGGTTATACAATGCGTTCGGAAAGTCACTGTGCACTTAGGCCACAGTAGAGTCCAGTTGGAATGTGATGGCACACGATGACATGCAGGAGGGGAAGTTAGGAAAGTCACTGTGCACTTAAAAATGTGCTGGAAATGGTGTCCACGAGCGTCTATACAGGCCTGAACCCATTTAATTTTATTTGCAAACGCTTTCTGCATATCTTCTTGTGCCTAAGTGCACAGCGACTTTCCAAACGCATGGTATATTGCAACTTCCTACAACTTGAAGTTGCTTCTGTGCATAATTAGCACCATGTCACAAAGACAAGTGCGGGACTAAGTCCACATGTATGTAACCTCGGTGGTAGATTGAGGTGATTGGTCAACTGGTGTTTTATCCCTAGGTACACGACAGCCCAGTATCCACTGAAAAAGGGCTGGTGGGCCCTACAGTTTGTGTGGATGCTATGGAAGAGAGGAAAATCACTAGCGTCTACCAGGAATTAAACCTGAATTCATCCAATGTACAGCTGATAGCCTTGTGACTATACCAACAACACTACCTGTATTAATAGTAAAATTTTCAATATTTCTATCCTATTATGAGGCTTGAACTTGCCCAAATTATGAAACCCACAATAATGTGCTTTATAGCTAGAAGTAAAAGCTATAAAGTCAAACAGTGTGGTGATAAAATATCAAATAATTAGGAGTCATTTTACCTTAACAATATGATGACATTTAACGGACTACAAGAACAAAAGAAGCATTGAGAATGTTCTTGTATCCAGGAGCAGATTAGGAGGATGTAGTTTCAATATGTGTGCTGTTTATTTACAAGATAAAGCAAGGAGTGGCAGTAGACCTCATGGACTAAGATCACTTGAGATCTAGGCACGGAAGGAAGAAATAATACATGTTAGAGAAATGGAATATCACTGGACATGATCCTGAGCCAGTTCCACCCTCGCTAGCTATTTTTCACTTATTGCCACAATGTTCCCCCCTCTCCTTCACTAATACAGATTAACATCCACTGTGATGAGCAAGCAAACAGTGCCTTTTTTTTTTTCATTGTTACACCGTGCATGTTGTCGAATTTACACAATTAATACACCAACTAATGCACTTATATAAAAGTTACACATTAAAACACTAAAATTGCTCTGACATGTTTCAGTCCTAAGACCATCATCAGAGAGCTATATTTTCCTTGCTAAAGTCACATTAAAATAGTCACTGATTAACTTCGTTGTACTAATAGGGTGTAGTGGCAGCAAGCCTAATTATTTGTGTACAAAATTATTCTAATATTTATTTTGACAATACTTAATTGGTATAATTTATATTACAGGCATGTTGCCACAACACCCTATTAGTACAACGAAGTTAATCGGTGGCCATCCCTGATGATGGTCTTAGGACTGAAACATGTTGGAGCAGTTTTAGTGTTTTAATGTGTAACATTTATATAAGTGCATTAATTGAGTAAACAGTGCTTTGTACACTAACAAATTATTTTTTGAAGATTCGAGTCATTCTAGCAGACTTCTGTCTCTAGCAACACCAATTGAGAACATCAAATCTGACAAATTATCACTTACCATGACATCCACCGATTCTGCAGAAATAAGAAATATTGTCATCTAAATAAATTACATGATACAGGTACTATATACGGACATGCTGTACACAGAATATCTTTTCATTAAAGAAGGTCAAATACTAGGACATGCCTTCTACATCCTGTTCTGACATGGATGTGAAGAAGTAATAACACCCGTCAAGTTGAACACACCAAAATGTACTACATTTTAGTCCAGTAGGTGCTAGAGTAAAGAAGCATGCTGGCAAGAAGGTAAGGACATGAAAACATACCACCACTTACTTTTTAATTATTTAAAAAAAGCCCGCACTGACTGGAGCTGTAAATGTAGGCCTACTCCAAACAGAATAAATGTCTTTGACAAAGCAATGCAGCCTGGCCATTCCGAGGTGTTCCTACCAACGATCGTGCCGTGTGGCTTGCGGCTGCATAACGTTGGTCCAAACGACCAAGCGGCTTTCACCTCCTTTAGATACACTCATTGTTAGAACATTTATAGCTCAGTCACTGTAGCCGTTTTGGTAACGCATACTAGCGCTCCATTGTGCGTAAGCAGTTTTCCTACCTACGACCGAAGGGCACGGTTGTAATCTTTGGGTTTCATACTGTGCGATAATGTACATTGACACCGTCGTTTCGGGTGAACATGCTGCTTCCAACCTCGGGGCCAAAGTGAATTGCGATTTGGAAAAAGGTAGAAAGAAGCGGTCGTGTCGTGATCTAAGGTATTATCATTTTTCTGCGCGGAATGCGGAAAAAGGGTGCTAAATTATGCGCTTACATAATATAGTATCGACGCTCTTACAAGATAGCATAGACGGATCGTATCCGTTATTAGGTTTGTTACTACACGCATGCGCGTTATCGTTTGCCGCAGAGCCTGTGTGCTGTGGCCCATTTCGTCCTGTAAACCGGTTGGTCTTGCGCGGTTGGCACGTTTACGCATGCGTACGCTGGGCCGTTTGGTTGGATTATAGACAGCTCTTGGGATTGGAGTACGTGGACGGTGATATTGGTTGTGAGGTTGCTTAGAAATTTGTGAAAATGACCGCCCACGATCAGATTAGGGCAATGTTGGATCAGTTGATGGGAACAGGACGGAATGGTGAGTATTCCGTGGTAGTGCCTTACAATTTTTAGTTTAAATTTCGTGCAAGTCTCTGGTACATACAGACTGAAAGTTACGAGTTCATATCAACAAAATGGCGTTGAGCGGGGACGTTTCTTATTCGACCGAAACGTTGCGTAGTTGCAATATAATTTTCATTGTTGTTGTGTGACTTACATGATACAGTTTATCAGTAATAACGGGGCGAAACCAGAATGCGGGAAAAAATTTGGTTTCTTCTGTATAACTCTGTACCATTGTGCATTTACAGCAATATTGGTAGGCTAATGAAGACAAGGCTCACAGCATAACCGGACACAGTACGACAGTGAACATATATTATCGTAGTAGTAGTATCAGAGTTATGTGGTGCGTATTTCATTACGAGGAAGGTTTAGCTCAAAATAACAGTTGACATTTGAAAATCGCGAACATATGTGGCGATAGCAGAGAAAAGTAATTAAGCTAACCCGGAAGCTTGAGCCGTAAAATTTGTGTTCGCAATACAAACCCTCGACCTGCTGTCAGAAATTTTACTGAAAGCAACTTGAACTCTTAACACCACGTAAAATGTGTGTTTCTGATTTTTTTTAACTTTTCACCGTGCATATTGTTTCAACTTTGCTTTTTATTTACCAACATACGCACAATTTTCTAAAGTACAATGTAAAACCTCAGTTGGTTAAAACACACTCGCAGTCACTGAAAGACACAAGGAGGACCAGCAACAGTAACATTTTTATATCCGAAAACATCTCATATACGACACAACATGCTGCCATCACGCCATCGCAATATAACATAACAGTACATCATATAAGTAACTTTAGTGTGAAAAGTAGCTCCCTGATGATGGTTTAAAGAAAAAACCGAAACATGTCGGAGCCCGTAATGTAATTTTAATGTTTTAACCAATTGAGGTTTTACATTGTATTTTAGAAAATTGTGCATATGTTGGTAAATAAAAAACGAAGGTGTGTTTCAGAATTTAATATTCGAACCCAAGTGTATTTGTAAAATGAAAATCCAGTACACTGTTTCAATCCAGGAATCTAATATTAACGAAATAATAAAACTACTTCCAAGGACTGCCGTGTTTATTTTTTTATTTTGTTTCTTTATGTATACTTGGATACTGAATTCACATTCTGTTGAACACTGCGATCTTGGCAGCCTTGAGAATGTTGTTCCTGATGTGTGTCACAAGACCCAGTGAAGAATGCAAGATACGTGTTACTTACAGTAGCATAGTGTTGAAAATTGAGCACATGGGATATTTACTTTGGATAGCATAACTGAATAAAGTGTTGTAAATGTGTGTGCATGTAGTAAGTTACATGTGAAGAAGAGTTCTAACTGGCTTCCATATTTTGTACTGTAAGTCATTAATGTGCAATATATATTACATTTGATACTTTTATGGCTCATTTTTCAAACTGTGATGCATTCATGATTAATAATTTGATTTAATTTTGTTGAGTTTGGGTTGGAAACTCTAAAACCTTAACATCCAGTGTGGAGAGAGAGTGTTATGAGTCTTGAAAGTGGAACCTGATTTCCTTCCAGTATTAGGCTGCATGATCCATAGTAGTTGCATATGTATTGTACTGGTGTATAATTAAGATCTAAAGCCACATCCCTGGTTTTATTCTAGGGGGGCCTCCGGGCTTTAGACAAGGTTTGAGAGTTAAAGGCGGCTGAGAGCAGTTCACGTGTGTATTAATGTGGTATTTTTTTCTTCTTTTACAAGTGTATTTTGACTGATAGTAGATTGTCATTGGTTTTGGTTGAAGATTAATATTGTAATTGAATAGAATAACTTTATGTAAACCACACAGTAGCAGGATATTTAAAAATTTCAAGATACTTATGTTTAAATATATGAACAGTCAATTTTTGCTAAACTTTAGTGTAAATGTTTGTTGAGACTGAGTAGCAGTTGTTTGCATTAAGTTAAAGGAAAGTGATGTAGGATGGCATAAAATATTAACATACAGACAGGTGACTCATGAACAAGGAAACACTGAAAGTGTATTTGAGATGAGCAGGAGTTTGGTTATCTCTGACTATACCCACAGTTCTAGCAAATGCTGACATTCATAGGCAGCCATTTATAATGGTAGTCCATCAACAAGTAACTCTAGCAGTGCTTGAATATGTTCTTGTCTCCATAGACAAGAGTACTCTCACCCCTTGCTTTTTGTGGGTTTTGTACTTGTGGATTCACAACTTTGTGGTCTTGCCCCAAGAACAAAAGTACATTACTTGGGCCATTCAGTGGATAGACGCGTCAGAATTGTTGAGCATTTCAAATGGGTCTTGGAGCCATGACACATGATGCTCGACAAGATGAAGGAAACAAGCAGCTTCCTTTACAGTGTTTATGTACCAAAAAAACTAAAACATTTTTTGGCTGGGGGGAGGGGGGGGGGCAGTCAGTTATTTGTGGATTTTCAGCCTGTTGCAGGGGGTCTAGGAACCTAAACCTTGCAAAAAGGGAGGGATGAGTGTATTGTGTACTTACATCTAACACTGCATGATTGCTAAGAAGAATCGAGTTATGCTATTTTGTAATCATAATGCAGATAGTACGTGATACAGGTTTTTGGAGTGCAAGAAACACCTGCCTGGACGTGGGACCAAGAAATCTGTGCTGACAGTTGTTTTTAATTACTGAAACATATGCTTGTCAGCAGTCACAGCACGTCATCACTTTTCTTGGGTGTTACAAACCGTGTGGTGTCAAAAGTACAGGACTTAATGGATTGAAAGTGTTCATGGAAATAGATGGGCAGATGTGGCCCCATCACTTGGCCACCTTGTTTGCCTGACTTTACACCAGTTGATAAATTCCTTTGGGGGCACATACAGGCAGGATGCTGTTTATGGCTTAACATTGCTCCCAGAGCTGCTGCAGCTACAGTGACACCTACATTGCTGCAGATGTGTGCACTAAACTTGAATCCAGATAGGACCACTGCTGGGCAACTCACAGTTCACTCACTGAACATCTGTAAACCCTTACGGAACCCAAATCATGTGGCCTACCAAAATATCTATTGCATTACTTTGCCTGTCATGTACTGAGCGGTATTTTTCTCAAATCATCCACATTTTTTGTGTCTTCCAAGGAGCAGAGTCCTTCTTGAGGAGTTAACCGGTCCTCAGATGGTCACGAAAATCCCTGCATTGTATGGAACCAAAAGGTTCATTACTGCAATCACAGGAGTTTACTGCCTGTCCCTATCCTGAATCAGCTTAGCCGAGCCTATGCCACCCTTCCCACTTTATGAAGATCCATTTTATCCTCCCATCTATGCCTAGGCCTTGCATGTAGACTCTTCCCTCAGGTTTCCTTATCAGAACCCTGTATACACCTCTCCTGTCCCCCATACATGCCCTGCCCATTTCATTCTTCTTGATTTGATCATCAAATAATATGTGGTATAGAGTACAGGCCATAAAGTTCCTCATTATACAGTCTTTTCCACTCCTCTGTCACCTGGATCCTCATAGGGCCAGGTATTTTCGTCAGCACCCTGTTCTCGAATACCCACGGCCTGTGTTTCTCCCTCAGTGCGGAGGACCAAATTTCACACCCGTACAACACAGCATGTGAAATTATAATTCTGTATAATTTAATCTTTAGTATTTTTGGGTAGCAAAACTGGAAGACCCAAGTTTGTGTGCTGAGTGATAGAAAGCATTCCCTGACATCAGTCTGCTCTGAACACTCTCCCGAAGTCTGGCACCTTCCTCCTGGGACATCCTGTATATGTGTATGTATGGGGGGGACTGTGGTGGCACAGTGGTTAAGGTGCTGTGCTTCAAATCGGAAGGTCGCTGGTTCGATCCCAGCTGGCGTCATTGGAATTTTTCATTGACATAAAATCCTTCCAATCGCACTGTAGCCCTGGGGTCAGCTCGGCCTCTTAATGGAAATGAGTACCAGGAGCTTTTCCTGGGGGTAAAGGCGGCCGGTGCATAAGGCTGACAACCTTACCACCATCCTGTGCCGCTGTCATGAAATCTGGGAACCTTAACTTCCTGGAACCCTCTGGGCCACTCCAGACCTGTAACGGGGCTGATTTACGTTTAGTAAAACAGGAACATCACACTAACATAT
>Ga0136643_10019476_pt1 | contig 10252 bp, 3 predicted proteins | sample TergutLab28metaG_FD_96883 | JGI IMG/M metagenome (GOLD analysis project Ga0136643, IMG submission 96883) | Labiotermes labralis P1 segment gut microbial communities from Petit-Saut dam, French Guiana - Lab288 P1 (version 3) (version 3) | ecosystem: Host-associated > Arthropoda: Insects >... | reverse complement strand
TCCGAAGGCTACTGCTAGCACGCGTTCAACTGCCTGGGCTACATAAAGAAACATGCCGACAGTGGGACTCGAACCAACATAGTTTGTTTCCGAAGGTTACTGCTAGCACGCGTTCAACTGCCTGGGCTACATAAAGAAACATGCCGATAATGGGACTCGAACCAACATAGTTTGTTTCCGAAGGTTACTGCTAGCACGCGTTCAACTGCCTGGGCTACATAAAGAAACATGCCGACAGTGGGACTCGAACCAACATAGTTTGTTTCCGAAGGCTACTGCTAGCACGCGTTCAACTGCCTGGGCTACATAACGAAACATGCCGACAGTGGGACTCGAACCAACATAGTTCGTTTCCGAAAGCACTGCTAGCACGCTTTCAACTGCCTGGGCTACATAACGAAACACGCCGATAGTGGGACTCGAACCAACATAGTTTGTTTCCGAAGGCTACTGCTAGCACGCGTTCAACTGCCGGCCCAGTCGCCTCATCCATCCTTACCCTAGCAGCACAGCTAGGTAGCCTCACGCGTGGGATAGTTAATGAAGTTTAATTAACGTTTTAATTTCAAATTAAGCAAATGTATAGTTGTCGTCTGTTAATATAAATGCGGTGTGATTGACTGTAAAGAATGGAAGACGGATAAACACCACGAACGCGCAAATATGGGGAAAGAAAAACAACTCGAATTATGATGGCAACTGTACCGCAAGTCACTGCCTGAGCGGGACGTACGAAATATCAGGCCGATGGATTTTTGTTCGACTGAGTGAAAATTCCGGGGCGTTCGATCGGTTTCGTTATCTCGAAAAAGGTGGGTGCAGGAGACATCCAATGTGTTCCACTTTTCAACTACAACACACAAAAGTGGAGAGTTACGCTCCAAATACGCAAAGGAACACATGCACTACTACAAACGAAACGTTCGTATATAATACCATGAAAATCCGTTCGGGGTATCTCGAGTTGTTATGTGTGAACAGGCACGGCAAAGGCAACAGGCGCATTCTATAACTCTGCTACAAAAGAGGCAGAATTGAGAATCGTGATAAGGTGGTACGACAGAGAACACATCGGGGACAAGCGTAAGTCTACGCTATCAGATACACCATAACAATAATCTGACACTTGCTATGTGAATCGCTATCTAACAGAACACCAGAAATTACAAATGTTTGAAAACAAAGTGTTGGATGACGTCAATGGACATGCGCCCTTATTGCGTCTCCTCGCCGTATTGATTGGGCCCGTTTGTGACGCATGTTGGTGCAACAGCACTGAGCGGCTTCATGTTTCAATGTGTCATGATAACATGTACCAAAATTCCAGAGGTAACCAGTTTGAATCTCGGTCGCATTATGGTCTACCGCCGTCATTCAGTAGCATTTATTATGCTTCATTAATCATCATCCAGCTAACGTACGAAACGGGCGGGGCATGTAGCACGGGGAGAGATTCAAAATGCATACTGAATATTGGCTGGAAAACCCAAGGGAACACAATGGAAAGAGATACGCGTTAAGTGGGAGGACAACAACTGGGACCTTCAAACACTGGTGTGTAAAGGTGTGGAGTGGATTTATGTGGCTAACGATAAAGTCAACTGGAAGGCTTTGGTGAACAGGGTAATAAAACTTCGACCGGCATAAATGACCGAGGGTTTTCTGACCAGCTGAGAGCTTCACTAGCATGGCTCCCCTGTCAACGTGCGTGTATGTTTTACTCGTGTACCTCTGCAACCAGATGACCGAATTTTACAAAACTTACTAAAGTCGTCATTCCGTTGGAAGCTCAATAAAGTCGTTCTTCTGTTAGTTTCCTGCCATCAGTCAAGACATGGCTGACGCGCCAGATTATGCGGAACGACACCAGCGCCACTTAGTTCAGGAACCTAAAGTTGTGTGGGGTAAAGCTCTGTACCTTAGAAAAATATATGCATTTTGTAAAAATTGACAATTTTGTGAAATGTAAAATAGCTCTGTGCACGTGCGAAAATTCTGTTCAGCTCTCATTTTGACAGCCTTAAGTATCTGAAGATTCGACCTAGAGATACAAAATGCGGTACGGTACAGAGATACATACGATGTACGAAATATTGTTTGTACTTGAAATAATATAAATAAGTAGTAATTTATTTACTGCCAAACACAAAAACAATATTTATGAAATCCAACACTGCATTCTGTTTCGGTAGTCAGCGAGCATCTTCAAGCATTAAAATACACAATTTAAAACCCAAGTGGATATGCGTTACAAATATTTTGCGATATGTGAGACTTTACAAATTTTCCACTGCCGTAACATTGGAATATTGTGGACTTTTTCTTCATTCGGTACCTTTTTGTTATGCTATTAAAACCATGCCGTATTTTTCTACAGTTGTTAGAAGTTTTTAATACCCTTTTTCGCAGACTATGTATTGTTGGGCTTCTTTAAAATACAGTCGAACTCGGTTATAATAACGTCATTGAGGGAGTGAATAATTTGTGCCATTATAAACGAGTGTCGCTCTAAGCGAGGTGTATGTTAAAGCAAACCCTGCGGGTTCCTGGAGGATGAGGTTCCCAGATTTCAAGGCAATCAGCACATGAAGGTGGTAAGGTTGTCAGTCCTACGCACCAGCCGCCCTTACCCCCAGGAAATATTCCTGGTACTCATTTCTGTTAGAGGCTGAGTCAACCCCAGGGCCATAGTGGGGCCGGAAGGATTACGTCAATGAAAAATTCCAGTGACACCATCGGGAATCGAACCCGCCACCTTCCGGCTTGTAGAGCAGTGCCTCAACCAACTGCGCCACCGCGTGCCCCGAGGTGTATGTTAAAAGTGAAGGAAAAACATTTCAAGATATAAGACAAGCCTGCAGGCATATTACGTAATGTTAACGCAATGATCTACCTCAAATTTAAATTAAAATTTAGAAATGATAAAAACCACTCTTCTATAATTGTAAATTTCAACGCACCTGTACGCTAAAAAAAACACTTTACATTAACTTGAATTAAAATTTACCAAAGGCAAAAGTTATCAAGCAAGAAGACCACTCGATGGGACATTATCACTTCTCTGTTGCTTGAAGCACTTCACCAGAGCCTCATCGATTTCACTTCGTTCAGGCTTTCGAAATCGCTATATTCTCGATACGTTCTGTTCAATCGCACTAATAATTTTTATTTTGTTTTTCCAAATCGTTTGGATCGTACACTTTACTAAACCAAATCCCGCAACACGTCAGCTTTCTTTTTTCCATTTTCTATTTCTCGTACCACTTTTCCTTCGACATTCAAAACCTCTGTGTTGTTCGTAATTGTAGCCATGTTATCATTTTACCAGTCTCCTATTAAATGGAGGAGTAGAAAAGTAGACGAAAACATCAAGCACTTTCACAGCTACTACTGTCATTATCCAGGCCTGGAATTTACACAGCTACCCGCAAAAGTACAGCGCTTGTCCTCTCAAGAAGAAGGCTAAATTCTCAAAATGGCATAATTCTTGGAAAATTATAATGGTAACGATGACTGACAATGTCGTTAATCCGACATAGATGCCCTTACGTATGTCGTACTAGGCGAGGAGGGGCAACCATACGCCTTATGGGGAATTAGTTGGTGCCACAGAATTTGTAACGTTATAAATGAGGTGTCGCACAAACCGTGGTCGTTATAACAGAGTTTAACTGTATGTAGTTACCCTGGTTTACTCTGTGTATATGCGTTATGTTCTCTGAAACATGGTAAGTTCAAGGAGTATCGGCAATGAATAACAAGGTTGTTTTAATGTTTAAAGGTTAAATAAAATATGGAAATTGTTGAGATGATATTCATATTTTCACTTACGATTAGTTTTCTATTTGACATACGGTATTTACTGGGTTGCATGTATTGTTGAAGTTATTATACTTTATGTGTATTCATGGCTTATATTCAGCATTTTTCTAGACAGTATCCTGTAAATATAATTAATATTGTAAGTGTGATTTTTAACGTACGGTTTGTGTTACACACGCTGGCTCCCGTGCCTTGCTGTTGCACACCCACGCAACTGAATACTGGAGGGTTGCGCATCGTATCACGACGGGGTCATAAGTTCTGATGTCACTGTCGTTCATATCCATAATGTCTTCTGTTGGGCCCATTGTGCGCAGCAACTCAATCGGGCCAAAATAAGGCATTATGAATATCGTCCATGTAACCAAGACAGGACGTATGAACACCCTAAAAATATTTCATGTCTATGTCGAAACAAAAATAACAACCAAATAAATGACCAAAACACCGTTTCAAATAAGTATTATTCGACGCGATTATATACACTGACCTAATCCAGTGACGTCAGAACTGATCGCACTCCTGATACGATGCGCATCCCACGAGTATTCAGTTGAGTGATGTACATCGAACAAGACACAGGAAACAGCGCGCGAAAAAAAAAAAGACCGCACGTCAAAAATCTAAAAGGTGATTCTCGGAAGGAAAAATTTATATCCCGAAATATCACACTTACAGCATTCATTACATTTGCAGGATACTGTCCACAAAAATGTTAAACAGAAAACATGAATACACACAAGGTGTAACAAATTCAGCAACAAAGCAACCCAGCAAATACCGAACTCCAAAAAGGAATCGTATGTGGGGGGGGGGGGAATCATCTGAATAATATATGTGTTTTAGACTTTAAATACTAAAACAGACTTGTTATTCATTGCAAATACACTTTGAGCTTACCAGTTTTCAGACAACGTACGGACATACACAAATTAATGTACACCAGGGAAACAGATATTTTTAAAATTCCAACAAAACATATTCTGCGTAAAACATCTTTAAATACTTTTTAACAATTCTACAAAAAAGCGGCATGGTTCTAACAACAAAACAAAAAGATACTTACGGAATAAAAATTCCATAATAATCCAATGTTATGATATTTGCAAAATCTGTGAGGTCTTACGCAACACAAAATATTTTAACACACGTCCACATACGTTTTACACCGCGCATTTTAATGCCTGAAGATGCTCGAGGACGACCGAAGCATGTAGCATGCAGTGTTGGATTTAATAAATAAAACTGCTGAGTTTGACGGCAATAAATAAACTGTGTCAACACAACGGAATGAATTCCATTAAAATAAATACAAATTCGGAGATGAAGCAAAACTTTGATGTTGTATCGACAAATTAGACTAGGCAATAAAATCATGAACATAAAATAAAATGACAGTAATAGCAGAACGAAAGACATGGTGAACTACAGTCAGTTATTTAAAGACGCTATCAATTGTTGAGACGGTACAGCGCCGGTGACAGATTAATAAATAAGGAGCATTGGTGGAATTGCACTGAGAAGGAAAGGCTTAAGTACTTGCAGAAAAACAAGTCCCAGTGCCACAGTAAGGGTACACTTATTAATTCTGAGAACATACAAAAATATCAATTTCAAAAAGTATAATTTTAAAGCCACTGACCAGTGGTGAGCAACCCTTAGAGCACTAGGACCTAATCATTATAAATAATACCTGTATTATTTACTTATGTGCCATTAATAATAATAGCCTATAAAAGTCTGTCGTCAACAGCTTTAACACGGGGGTGGTAAAAAGTACCTGAAATTGATCTTTAAAATTGTGCATTAATCCCACAAACACTGAAAGTTGTGGACTGTGATTGGTGAAATAGGAATGAAATACGTAGTGATTTCCATGACGGAACTTCTGGACACACGCTGTACTGACAAGCACATTTAGCCGCCACTTCCCGGTTTCTAAACCTATAAGCAACGAAGTCGAGTAGCGCAATAGTTATTGTTAGGGGAAGGTATTGAACCTGCGGAAATTTTGGGTTTTCATTTGTCTGCGCGAATGGGATTAAATGTTATAAAGTTTAACCTTAGGCACCATGTATCCTGTACACAGGACAGGCGTACCGCTAGTCCCCAGAGTACGCTTTTTATATATTTATTCAATAAATATATTAAATTATTTTTTTTTAGTCTTTCTCTTGCCATCTTCGTTTATTCCTCCACAAAATGTCGTGTATTTCCTAATGTTACACTCCTTGGTTCATAAAATATTTACATTTTACGTAAATGGTGTGCTAAACTGTAAATATCCAGCTCCAGGGCCAAAGGGTTAAAATGCTGCATAATGTTGCACACGTATCTGGCAACTGAAGTATATTTTTATTTCAACATTTCTGTATATGTATGGCTACAAATTACATTTAAAGAGAAGGTAAAAAGTGACCCAAGCTTGGGTCACCCCATGTTGTACCTTGGAACATAATTCAAGAAAAGGGTAAAGTGCAGAGTAAATTTATTTTGCACACTTTGTGTAGGGTCAGGGCCTGTAGCATACTACACTTATGACTACATCAACAACTTGCGGCATCAGCAGTAACAAAAGAAAAGTGTATGCAATCAATATTCTTCCAATAACATCTGCTTAATATACATACAAATGAAGAACATTAAATGTGCAAGATAAGCTGTACCGAACTTAAAACGAGTTCAAATCCATATACTCTTATACATTTTGTATAGCTAAAAAAGCACTAAATGCTCTAAAATCAAGTGGAAAAAGCAGCTCTGATGCTTGGTATTTGGACATTCCTGCTAGTAATGGCGGTGGAAGCCACCGTAATATGTCACTAAAAAAGAATGCTGAAAAATAATTTTTTGTCAAGGATAAATTTACTGATGTTCTCCAGCTGTTTGTAATACCTGATTTCACATTCATATACACTAAAATCATTCATTACTTCAGCTGTGAACAAGAAATGCTCTACTGCCTGCCAGCTGTACTAAAATAAAAATCCCCTATTTCAACGTCAACTTTCTTCAGTAATATTTGCAATTTCTATATCACTTCTACTACTTCAGAGCTGTCAACAGTTATCAACTTCTTCTTCAAAGTTTTCTTCTCAAGAGTCTTCCCTGAAAATTTTTTTTTACCCTTTTTGGCTCTCTGGTTTTCAATTTCAGTCTTCTCTGGTGTATCTGTTAGAATCCTTTTTTTCCATGCTTTCTTCCCTCACTTTTTTTGGGTCCAGCTTTAGGGAAGGGTCTTATTTCTGGGGACACTTTAATAAATCCAGCTGACGTTCCTTCTTCATTGTTGTCTTTGGAACCTGAAGGTGCAATGGCTAAGTTCTATTACCCGACTGCAAGGTCTGTCAGTGACATAGGAGGATAGGAATTTATCTTCACCAAAAATATTTTCATTTAGGGGATACATTCCTGTCACATGAAACCTCTTTTCAGTGTTATGTTCGGTAAATTCCTTGCTGAATATTTTTCCAATAGTGCCTGCAACACTGCACATGGCTACGGGTTTTCTTGGGTTTGACAGCATCCAGTCATTAAGACAAGCACTGTAATATGTTTCATATGGACCAAAGACGGTGCAATCCAATGGCTCTAAATTATGTGATGTATGGGGCGGCAGTGTAAGCAACAGAATTCCATTTTCTTTTGTCACACTGATGGCTGAGATTGACAAGTGGAACTCATGGTTGTCTAAAATCAATAATTGACAAGTGGGGCTCATGGTTGTCTAAAATCAATAATTGACAAGTGGGACTCATGGTTGTCTAAAATCAAGAGAACTAGGTCTTCCTTACAAGGCCTTTCACATGCAAAAAAAAAAATGCTTCAAATAGTCACCAAACAGCTTCTGATTGGACCAACCTGTTGGGTGTGCACCTGCAATTGAAGCTGAAGGAGCACCAGTCAACATGTTGTTCTTGAAATGCACCCTTGGAAATATCAACATTGGAGAAACAAGGTTACCAAAGGCATTTACATCAACAATCATTGTGACGTTTATCCCTCTCTCCCCTGACGTGACACTCCCCACTTGCTCAATTCCCTACGCACAGATAATTTTGGGAGAAACATGAGCAGTTGAATTACCAGTACCATTTAAGTTAGAGATTTTATTAGCTGTGAAACCGTGTCTTGACATAAGTTCCCTTAAATTAAAAAAAATGCTTTCGCATTTTCACGGTTAAAATTGGTACATTGTGACCAGAAGCTTCAGGTTTCCTCAAACACAAGGACTCATGGCTTTTCTCAGTCCCCTGAGCCATATGTTCCCAGCACATTAGTTCTTTACCGAACTCTGTGACCTAACCTCATCATTTTCTTTGCCATACTTAAAGGCAAGTTGTACAGCTTCCTTCTTTGTGGGACAATAACGTCATTTTGCAGCCTGGTTGAAATACTCAACCAATTCAAATTCCTGTGTGGCACTGAAAATTTTCTTAACATCATTTCTGGCTGTGTATTCAAAATCCGTAGGAGTTTCTTGCTTTTGGAACTTCAACAAGTGACGGCTTATTGTAATTTCTGAAATTCCCAAATTGTATGCTGCCATCCTTAATGCTGTATTGTTATTAATTATATCTTTTGTGGCTCATCCTATGGCTGCTGGATCTACCATCTGTCTTCTTTTACCTGACTTTCTTCATGGCATTCTCCAAGAAAATAATTATTTTTTATCCTGAATGTACTGTACTGTGTTGTACCTTGACCCATGACCCAAGGCACAACATGACATGAAAGCGCAAGATACAATAGACCAAATAAGGAATAACAACACAAATTTAATAGTTCGCTTAGATTAGCAGGCAAACTGTCTGTGTCAAATGAAACAGCATAAAAATTAAGTTCTCACCTGTGCCTTAAATCATACCAGAAGTAAAAACACTGCAACACAAAACTTTGTTAACACTCTTCCTGAAAAATTAAATAACAAAAATTTCCAGAACGTCCTAAACAGCAAACAACCTTCCACCGAACAAAGATGCTAACACACACTGCTTGAGATGGACAAATCTTAAAGTAGATAGAAATACTTTTTATATTTGCTTACAGGTGGCAGAACAATGGCTAATAACTGAAATTAAAAATGCCCCAAGGTACCACACTTCCCCTATTATCAGCCGGTACATCTATTTATATTTGGCACAAAAAGTATGTTCTGTCAATAATACAAAGTATTGCTGCATGACATTTTTCTATGAATTATGAATATGAGTAAAATAATTATTCGTCGGATTTCACGCAGTTTCTCAAATCAGGTCGCCGGCAGAACTGCCAATGGAGAAGGGCCGCACAGAACTTACACATACGTCTAGTGTGAAACATCGCGCAAGTTTCATATCTGAAGTTCCGAACTGTCAAAACGAAATGCTTCGCGCGGTTGTCATGTCCTAGGTTCCGGAACAACTAAATGTTCAGATATGTCACTATACAAAACTACGTAGCATTTGGAAGTTCTGACGGCTTCGATTTTCGGATTATTGTCAGAATTAGCAGCGAAACAAAGAAAGATCTCCAATGGTATGGAGTTGTAAGATGAGATCCCTGCGTTCAAAAACCGCGAAAGCCATCGTAAGAAAACTTACAGCCCGAATAGTGGAATGGTTTATGAAGAAGCAAGATGGGGTCGTTCAATTGCGTATTCCTCATGAAGACACGCCTTTCTCAATTCCAAATTAAGAAATTATGAATGATGTCGGACCAAAATTACTAGTAAGGTAGAGATGCTGGGGAGTCTAGGCGCCATTCTACCCTTATTCTCAGCGATTCGTATGCACAAGCCAAGCCAAGCCAAAGCCATGCCAAGGCCAAAGCCCAAGCCCAAGCCAAGCCAAGCCAAGCCAAGCCAAAGTGTTAACTGTCTGTTAGCCATTCCTGCGTTTGACCGCATCGCTGGGCTTAGTAACAGACACCTAAACTCTAACAGGGGATTATGCTTACGCTAACGATGTTGAAGTCAGGCTGAGGGCCTTGACTGATCTTGCCAAAGACTAGGGCCTAGGTTGCCCTGGACTAAGTATGGGAGTGATAAACTTTGGTTGGATGGCTGTCCGGGTTCCGAGCCCAGACGGGCTCTGTCGCATAATGGTGTTATGCGAAGTTTATCAGGCGCTTAGGTGAAGCCGCCGCGCTTGGTGGAGGGAAGTGCGGGCCGTGCCCCGACTTTGCATCGAATTCCACGTGGACTGGCCTAGGATAAGAACCCAAGCCTCCCTCGGCCAAGAGGCCAGCGTCTAAGCGCCTTAGCCATGGCACAGCCCTAAACCAAATTCCACACCAACATTTCGAGAATTTTAATTTATTTTTATTTTATTTAGTTATTTACTGCAATTGGGTTGTTACCCGGTGGCAGTGGTTATTTTACATGTAAACAAAACATGAAATTGGTTACTACTAGATTTAAGTCGGGAGGGCTACATGAGAAGCATGTAGT
>Ga0136643_10019474_pt1 | contig 10253 bp, 8 predicted proteins | sample TergutLab28metaG_FD_96883 | JGI IMG/M metagenome (GOLD analysis project Ga0136643, IMG submission 96883) | Labiotermes labralis P1 segment gut microbial communities from Petit-Saut dam, French Guiana - Lab288 P1 (version 3) (version 3) | ecosystem: Host-associated > Arthropoda: Insects >... | reverse complement strand
TAGTTGTAATTGGGGTGTCACCCGGTGGCAGTGGTTATATTACATTTATACAAAATATGAAATTGGTCACTAATAAATTTAAGTCGGGAGGGCTACATGAGAAGCATGTAGTGGCAACTTGGAATCTTGGGAACCATCTCAGCATTTGCTTATAGACACAGAGAAACCAAGAAAAACTTGTGTCGAGATGGCCGGTCGCAGAACCTTCCGAATACTGACTCTAGCCAGCAGGCCAGCATCTGAAGTAAAAAACACAGCTGCTAAAATATGGATTATTAATTATTTGAACTAAATTATTACAGAGTTTGAGAGACTTCAAAGATTAACATTGTGCAACCTTACTTTGTTTAGTATTTACTGCTGTTGAATTTAAATTTTACCTTAAAGGAACAAACATAAAAGAAAGAGGAGATTATTGCAACAAAATTGAGATGTAGAGGCAAGATGGAGATTATTGGAACTTTTTAAATGGGGAGTAATAGAAAAATAGAGGAAATTCTACAATGAGGAGCTTCGTGGTTCTTTCAGTCCATTTATTATTGTTTGACAGACACAGTAAAGCACTTCTAAATGGGCGCGGCATGTAGCACGCATTAAGGAGTTCATTAATGGATGTGAATTTTAGTCGGAAAGGATATTTTCAATACAATGCTACGTGTTTCGACATTTAAAATATCATTTTTAGGCTATTCTCATAAAATATATATTGGGAAAATTATGCTAATTGTACAATTTTCAGTTGTATTTGCCGGCGATGTGTTCTTACACCGTACGCTAATTATTACACAATGTATTGACTTGTACCAAAATATATACCTTTTATCAAAGCATTGCGTATGGACACGGTGGAATTGTGCGCGTCAAGGTCTAGTCGTTAAAAGTGAAGCGGAGAACTCCCTGGTACCAATCAGACGTAGAATGGAGGATGACTTTATATTCGATATAAAAATTAGGGCGTGGGTTTGTAATTACGATTAATTTGGCTCAGGACAGGAACAAGTTGTTAGGGTTACCTTGTGAATGCTCTAAAGCACTCACGTATTCCGGACCGGGTAGCTCAGTCTGTATAGTGCCTGACTACGGGCTGGACGATCCGGGATCGAATCCCGGTGGGGACGAGATTTTCCGCCCGTCCAGACCGGTCCTGGGACCCACCCAGCCTCCTGTAAAATAGGTACCGAGTCTTTCCCGGGTGCAAAGTGCGGTAGGGGCGTGCTGCTGACCACTCGCCCCCTTCTAGTGTCGCGGTCATGGAAGAGTAGAGCTATACCTCTACCCACCCTCTGGACCACACCGGGCCTGTAACGGGATCAATTTACCTTTACTTTTACTTACGTATTCCATACAAGGTAGATATTGTCTTGATAATCTGAGCCACTGTCAGCTTATCAGTAATTTACACTTGTCACATGCATCACCGCAAATCAGTTATCGGATGCGACATTAAGCACTGATTTGGGATAGTGCAGCCCTTCCTGATTTGAAAATAACGATACGGGAGTGCTGAACGTTTTACTGGGGCAGCATCTGTTACTGAGGCGGCCCGTGATTTATAGGCCAGTCTGTACGCTAACAGATGATACTACTTAGTAGCTCTGAGAAATCCAAGCTTCCATACGAATTGTGTTTAAAAGCAAATATTGGATTTTACCGCACGAAGTGAGGAGAAAAGTAATGGATCGAGCTGACTCAGGATAGGGACAGGTGTCGAGCACTTGTGAATGTGGCAAAGCACGGGTTCCGTGAAATGTGGGGAATTTCTTGACTAGCTGCAATCCAGTTAGCTTCTCAAGAATGTCTCTGCTCCATGGAGTAAGTAAGTAAATAACTAAGTAAGTAAGTAAGTAAGCAAGAAGTAAGTGAGTAAGAAAGTAAGTAAGTAATTAAGTAATTAAGTAGGTATTGGATTTTACCGCCAGGAAACCTATATCAAACTGCAGTCACTAAGGTAACATGAAGGTAACGCAAAGCTAAACTGCGAGTGCTTAATGAAGCACTATGCCGGGAAGACGCCTGGTGATGGTGGGAGTCGAATCGCGATTTCATTAGACCCTCGTTGCTAGCCAGTAGCCTGCCTAGTCATTGTGTCGAACTGATATTCATCAAATTTCGAGACAAAATATTATAATATCTTGTCACTACAGTTCTATGTGTATGTGTGTGTGTGTGTCTAGTTGTAATCTCTAGTTCAAACCGATTTTCACTAAACTTGGGATGAACGGTATGTCCTTGGAGGCCTGTTAATGGACACTCTTCTGAAAGTGGCTGGCATGTTTATTGAAAACCGAATTGCAGGCATATGGGCTGCAGTATGACACATAAATTATTTGTTCGCGGAATGACGAGGAGATGACTAAATGCCATTTTGTTGACAGTAAGAAATAACGTATTGGATCTGGGCACGTGAAATTTGGCACGTGGAAATTCAATAAATATACATTTATTTTATACATAACGGGGAAGATGCAAATCTTTGCGGATTTAATCCAAAATTTTCATGAATACAGGACATTCACTTTATAATTGTTTCTTCAGAAAATAAAAGACACCAATAACAGCAGAGCCAATAAATTCGTAAGGTAATATTCACGCTAGAACAGGCCCTAAAGGGGAGTAGAATTACATCTGTACTCTTTCCGTAACCTCGACCCTAAAGAAGGGTGGGTGGTCAACGTCACACCCGAGATACTTTACTTCTCGGAAAGAGACTGGGTGCTTTTTGTACAGGAGGTCGGATTGGCCGAGGGCCGGTCTGTGTGGGTTCGTAAAAACTCTCTCCCACCTGGATTCGAACGCCGGACCGTCCAGCCCGTAGCCAGTTGTTACACTGACTGAGCTGCTCCACTCGATCAATAAATTTGTAGACATTGAAGTTCATGCAAGAGGAAAGCGGCCTGTGTAGGTGCTTGATACTTCTTGTTAAATGGACTTAGGTTGCTTGTCAAAAGTGCGCCATGATAAAAGTAGGAGGGGGAAATGATTATCTTTATGTATTTGGAACTCCTACTTGGGTGGCCTAGGTGTAGATACGAGGATACTATCGGGATTAATCTTAAAGAAATAAGATAGGAAGACGTTGACTGCATTGGTTTGGGTGTGGGAAGGGACAAGTGGTCGGAATTTTGGAGCATGGTATTCAAAATTCGGGTCCCATAAAATGCGAGGAATTTTTTGACTATTTGAGAGACTGTAGGCTTATCAAGGAAGGCTCTTCTCCATGGAGCTAGTGTATCAGTTATTTCAGTTGTTATGACCAATGAGAACTGGCTAATTAAACGCATATTTGGCGTATTTGAAAAAATATGCCCACCTCTTGATTAGTTCATACGAAGTCTCATCAGTATGCAGTCGTGGGCAAGAACAATAGGCATTCGTAACTGGATGTTTGGTTAGACATCAGTTTGTTCGGTAAAATTAGTAGCACAACTACTCAATTATTTTCACCTATAAACGGATATTTCCTGATGGTTTAATTAACGGCTTCTGTTATCTGCTAGTTAAGTTAACTCTGTGTAATTGGAAGGTGGGTTCATGTCAGTTGTTGTATATCAAGTTGTAGGAATGTCAATACATTTTATTTGGTTTCTGATTGAAGTTGTTCGAGTATTTTGAAGGACCTGAGAAGTGTTATGAGTTGCGATGGAACTAGTTCGTATCACGTTTTTGTTTGTATTCTTGCTACAAAGGTAATTAATTCCTGTCATTTAGAAATACAATGGAAGAAAAACGTTAATAATACGTGCTTATGAAGTATTATTATCCAAAATTCATGGGGGGTATTTAAAGAAATTATACATGGCGTATTAAAGTAAAAAGTAAAGGTAAAGTGATCCCGTTACAGGCCCGGTGTGGCCCAGAGGGTGGGTAGAGGTTGAGCTCTACTCTTCCATGACCGCGGCACTAGAAGGTGGTGAGTGGACAGCAGCACGCCCCGGCCGCACTTTACCCCTGGGAAAGATCCGGTACTCGTTTTACAGGAGGCTGGGTGGGCCCCAGGGCCGTCTGGACGGGTGAAAAATCTCGTCCTCACCGGGATTCGATCCCGAACCGTCCAGCCCGTAGTCATTCCCTATACCGACTAAGCTACCTGGCCCACTCACGGGGTTCCAGGAAGTTAAGTTTCCCAGATTTCATGACAACGGCACACAGGATGGTGATAAGGTTGTCAGCCTTACGCACCGGCCGCTTTTTACCCCCAGGAAATACTCCTGGTACTCATTTCTGTTACAGGCTGAGTCGACCTCAGGGCCATAGTGCGATCGGAAGGATTATATCAATGAAAAATTCCAATGACACCATCTGGAATCGAACCAGCGACCTTCCGATTTGTAGCGCAGCATCTTAACCACTGTGCTACCGCGGTCCCCACATGGCGTATTATTATTATTATTGCCAACATGAACATGGAAAGTATTAAAAGAATAGGAATTTATAAAATTTCTTCACAAACAAAATCTAAAGCAGAAAGGGCAAATTGTAGTAGAGCTTTATATATATATATATATATATATATATCTTCTATTAATATTGGCATACGTTTTACCGTAAAGTGCAACAAAATTTTAACAATAACATAAATAAAATTACACGTTTTAAGTCCTTAAGGACTATCATCAGGGAATAAAATACACGATTTAAAAATTAATTGTATAGTTTATTGCCTGGTGATGGTCCTTAAGGTCAGAAACAGCTATAATTTTTTACGATATTATTAAATGTTTGTTGTGTTTGACGGTAATATATATGTCAATATTAATATGGCACATCACAGCGAGACGAATTTTATTAAAAAACATACAACTTGAATAGTAAAGTTATTTTCTACAAGGAGATTCTATAACAAAACATGCTAAAAGGGTGCTTGCAGGTGGAGAATCGTAAATATCAAACGTTTAAAAATAAATAAGATATACGCCGCTCAATAGTGATGTAATCTGAACAAGGAAATCCAGGCGTTTCTAAAATATTTTACAGTGTCGAAAGCATTCAAGGTTCCATGAAACTAATAAGTAGCTTACAGAAGTTAAACTAAAAACTAAAACGGAAGAATAATAAACCAACTAGATGCCATTTATTATTTTACTATACTTATTATAGGCTCAACATGTTTCGGGCATTACTATGACGATCATCAGGAGCTCGCGACTATCATGTTGATTACCACGTTGGTCGTTTCGTTCTTGGTTTGCTGTATGTTGGAGGTTAGGTGCGGGTAGCCTGGCGTAGTGTCCGGGCTGCAGCCCGGATACCACCCTAGCCGAAACGCACCCTAACTCCAACACACAGCAATCCGAGAAATATACAGCCAATATGGTAGTTGAACAACATAGTCGCAAACTCCTGAAGATGGACATACTAATGCCCGAAACATGTTGAGTATCTAAGAAGTAAAGTAAATATAACAAGTGACATCTAGTTGGTTTTTTATTCTTCAGCTATAATTATATAACTTTGACGTAAGTTACGGCTAGTCACTGCAGTTCGTCCTTTGTGGCTATACAGTCACGCGTCACTTAACGACAGGGATACGTTCTGAGAAACGCGTCTTAGGCAATTTCGTCGTTGTGCGAACGTCATAGAGTGTACTTACACAAACATAGATATTCTAGCCTACTACACACCTAGGCTCTATGGTGTAGCCTATTGCGCCTAGGCTACAAACCTGTACAACATGTTACTCTACTGAATACTGTAGGCAATTGTAAAACAATGGTATTATAATATTGTATTATAATCTTATGGGATCACTGTCGTATATGCGGTCCACCGTTTACCGAAACGTCGTTATGAGGGGCATACCTGTAGTCTATTCGAATGAAGCAAGGCTGCTACAGACGACACGCTGCAATCTGCGCAGATGACGAGGACAATAAACTGCTTTAGTGTGCTGACCACCTGATGCTAGTGGAATGAAGTGCAAGCTTGTGTTCAGTGCGTCGAAGAAACTGGGCATTGTAATTTGTTCGAAATATGTGGGAAGGCTATGTATATATGAAATATATAAGGTTACGTCAAAATGTTATCGAATATCGGTTTCAAGTGGTTGGCCGTTTTAAAGGTATTCGGAAGGCCGCACTTTCAAAACTATGACGCAAGTTTTCATTGTTAGTTTAGATCCTCTGTAAAATGTTATATCTTACTGTCCGTTTCCTTCCAGATATTTTAAAATTCATAATTCAAAATGCGTGATTTCAGGCTTATTCCCCATTCTCCTCAGATGGCCCTACCGTCCAGTGCGGAACTTTGCCCCCTTAATGGACTTCTTCCAGTCAGCTCTGTTTATTGACATCGCTTCACAGTTTTGATTTCAGGTTTCCGCCGCAGTGAAATGGGGTCTTCGATCTTCTGGGATGATACGCAGCGTAGATTGTTAGCTAGTTGCTTACCCTTGTACATGGGACCAACAGAAATTCAGAGGGGTCACTTGAACTTGAGAACGATAGACTGTCAGGGACCCTTGAAGATGGTACTAATATGCTGTCAGGAGACCCTTGAAGGTGGGACCGATAGATTGTCAGGGACCCTTGAAGATGGTACTAATATGCTCTCAGGGACCCTTGAAGATGGTACTGATATGCTGTCAGAGACCCTTGAAGATGTTACCGATATACTGTCAGGGGACCCTTGAAGATATACTAATATGCTGTCAGGGACCCTTGAAGATGGTACTGATATGCTGTCAGGGACCCTTCAAGATGTTACCGATATACTGTCAGGGGACCCCTGAAGATGTACTAATATGCTGTCAGGGACCCTTGAAGATGGTACTAATATGCTGTCAGGGACCCTTGAAGATGATACTAATTTGCTGTCAGGAAACCTTGAGGATGGGACCGATAGACTGTCAGGGGACCCTCGAAGATGTTACTAATATGCTGTCAGGGCACCCTTGAAGATGGGACCGATAGACTGTCAGGGACCATTGAAGATGGTACTAATATTCTGTCAGGGACCCTTGAAGATGGTACTAATATGCTGTGAGGGACACATGAAGATAGTTCTAATATGCTGTCAGGGCACCATTGAAGATGGGACCGATAGACTGTCAGGGGACCCTTGAAGATGGTACTAATATGCTGTCAGGGACCCTTGAAGATGGTACTAATATGCTGTTGGGGACCCTTGAAGATGGTACTGATATGCTGTCAGGGAACCTTGAAGATGGTTTTAATATGTTGTCAGGGGACCTGTGAACATGGAATCAATAGGCTGCCCCGAAACGTCGGTAACTGCCAAATCCGAACGTACCTCTAAAAATGGGATCGACAGGCTACCCCAAAACGTCCGTAACATATCAACATTAAGTATTATCCCAGGAGGACGAATACCGAAGTTATCTTCCCATTCGTCAGTACGTACTGCATCTCATTGAAAATTCGTCCTTAAATGGGCCAAGAATGGATTAAATATTTTCTTGTAATTGTTATATCATATTATGAAGTATTTACTGCTGTGGTAATGAGATGGCATAGCAGATGTTATGGCGGTAACTTTACGTACTACGTCATCATCTGGTAACTGTAAATATAACGCAAACACCAACTTGTTGTTGCGTTATTTAGTATACTTGGAAATGTTTAACCGTTTCCCACAGTTTTAGTCACTGCAATTTCGAAATACTGTGGTACTGAATAAATGGTAATAAATCATGAATTGACTGGGGTTTGTGGAGAATGAGGACCACGCCCCCCCCCCCCTCTCTGTTTAAATTTCCAAGATCCCGCAGGTTTACCAACCCACATATTTCGCTTCGTCGTAAACAGCAAACACGGTTACAGCAAGATCGGCCCAAGTGATGTTGAGAATCACGATATTTCATTTTGTTGTTTTTGTTGTGCAGTTGGGTACGTTCTAATGTTTAGAATGTGCGTGAGGTTTGGAAGTAGCGAATATTTAAGCTCATAGAACATTCTCTTATCCATAATATCCGATATTACATTCGAGAGTCGAACAGAACAGCGCAGAACGACACAGAGATAAATGCGACGTTTGTCCCGTGAGATCAAAATTTGTTATTACAAATAATACATTTGGAACTAAAAAATACTTGTCATACGCAATTTATTTCTGCAATGAACCATCTAGAGAAGTATTTTAAAACAATATTTTTGGAACCGAGTTGCATTTGTAGCGTATACAGTTTATTTCTGCAATAAATTGTTTCTAGCGGTACATTAAACTAATGAATACATTGTATTGCCTTTCACTGCAATTTTCTTATTTACGTCTCTCTCTGAATCTGTAATATCTTTTACAATTAAAGCTAGAAATGCAACTAATCTAAATATTAAAGGCAGTCACATCTTGTAACCAGACGCTCCAAAATGTATTCAGACCAGATTAACATCTTCTCGAAACTGCACCATGATAATATTAAAGAGAGAAAGTGGTGACTGAGATTTATGGAGGGGAATTAACAGCAAGGAAACCGCGATTTTGTCAGATATTTCATTTGAAATTTTACTGCAGTGAGGCCGACGATACAAGTTTTAGGTGTTTATGATCTTGCAATTTGGCACCAATGTGAGCAGATTTGTCACTCTACTTATCTAGTAAGTAAATAAATATATATTATAAGTAAATAAGTAATATTAAAATTAGTTTTATACTGTATATTATATATATTATATATTTATAAACATATAAATATTATATGTAAAATATATAAAGTATAGGGTATTTAAGTATATAAACATACATGTGCTTTAATTTATATAATATAAAAGTATATAGTTTATAAATAAGCAAATAAATCTTGCAATTTGGCACCAATGTGAGCAGGTTTGTCACTCTCGTATCTAATAAATAAATAAGTAAGAGACCGGTCTGTGAAGAGACTGCCTGATACCCAATACCATACTTTTAAAAAACAGTAGATGTGGATGTGCCAAACTACAGCGTAATTAGAAAGTGTCTGACTTCTTGCTTGAATATCCCAGAGTAATTATAAAAAAAGGTAAAAGATAAATCAGTACCATTACAAGCCCGAGGTGCCCAGAGGATTCCAGGAAGTTAAGTTGCCCAGATTGCGTGACAGTGGCCCAGGACCGGCCGCTTTTTACCCCGAGGAAATGCTCCTGATACTCATTTCTGTTAGAGGCTGAATCGACCCCTGGACCATAGTTCGTTCGGAAGGATTATGTCAATGAAAAATTCCAATGACACCATCAGGTATCGAACCAGCGATCTTCCGGTTTGTAGCACAGCACCTTAAACAATGTGCTACCGCGGTCCCTAGAGTAATTTCAGCATGTGGTAATTTCCGGAACACTTACATAAATGTTGCAGTGAACCTTCCACCATGAACGGCGGGATTAACCCCAAAAATACTTCGTAGGACTTGGCAGTCATCGTCTCAGCAGACGGACAGAATTATGGCAGAAGTTATATGAGCTATCTCGTTGTTTCGTGAAAAAAAATACTAAAAATGGCTTTACAAGATTTCGTACATCGGAACACATAAATCAATTAGCCCGTAAAAATTTTGATGTTCTAAAAATCTGTTGTCTTAACTGCAAAATGAGGAACTTAATGACTTGCAGAGCTCACCATCACCAAACATTATGAGGAAGAGCGATATGGTAATGGGATGAGCGTGGTATTTGGCGGGTGTGGGTGGGGGTAGACAGATGCATGGAACAACTTGGTGAGGAAATCTGAAGGAAAGAGATTACACGGAAGACCTAGGCATAGATGAAAGATAATATTAAGACTGATCTTAGATAAATAGGGTGGTAGGAAGTGGACTGGATCAATCTGACCATTGATTGGAACAAGTGAAGGACAGTTCTGCGGAATGCGAAGTAACTTCCGGTTCCTTAAATTTCTTGGAATTTTTTACTAGTTGACAAATTATGTATCAGCTTCTTAACAAGGACTCTGCTGCATAGCCATAGTGAACAGAGCGTCTTAAAATATTTATTTCAAACTGTTTTAGCAAACAATATGTATTTCAAAGAAGGAGAGGGGGGTGTATAGGGTCTTGGTGGGGAAACCGGAAGGAAGGAGACCACTCGGGAGACCTAGGCGTAGATGGGTGGATAATATTAGGACGGATTTCCAGGAGGTGGGATGTGGGTATATGGACTGGATTGGGCTGGCCTAGGATAGAGACAGATGGCGGACGCTTATGAGTGCGGTAATGAACCTTCGGGTTCCATGAAATGCGGGGAATTTCTTGACTAGCTGCAAACCAGTTAGCTTCTCAAGAAGGGCTCTGCACCATGGAGTAAGTAAGTAAGTAAGTAAGTAAG
>Ga0136643_10019473_pt1 | contig 10253 bp, 6 predicted proteins | sample TergutLab28metaG_FD_96883 | JGI IMG/M metagenome (GOLD analysis project Ga0136643, IMG submission 96883) | Labiotermes labralis P1 segment gut microbial communities from Petit-Saut dam, French Guiana - Lab288 P1 (version 3) (version 3) | ecosystem: Host-associated > Arthropoda: Insects >... | reverse complement strand
TGAGTGAGTGTGCGAATGTGTGTGTGTGATGAGTGTGTGAGTGTTTGTGTGGGTGGGTGTGAGTGTTTTTGTGTGAGTGTGTGTATTGAGTAGGTGGGTGTGTGTGTGTGTGTGTGTGTGTGAGTGATTTTGTGTGTGTGTGTGTGTGTGTGAAAATACGGCTACACTGCTTAACACCTGTTCTTTGATCTTGTACAATTCAAATTTTAGAATATTTTCACATAAAAATTTTGTTTGACTGGGATTTGAAGTCGATGATCAGCTACGGATGTATCTTCATTTAGGTCATTATGTTTTACGTTCTGAGCACCGTATAAGATGGAGGAGGTTTCTTAACTAGATATCTAAATTTTAACACAAAACGAAGGTTTTGCCTGCCTGCCTGCCTGCCACGAAGTTAGTACTGTACGAACACCACATAAATTTCCATTCAAGATTTTGAGAATACAAATGAAGTTACACTTTGCACAGTAACAGCCTGCATTTCCTATAAACCTTTTCAACAAGACACGTTTCAAGAGAAGGGAAACATTTCCAGTACAGAGAAATGAGAGCACATTTCTTCCACCATGGAGACGCCAAGGCTAGAAGATAAATCCCGTCTTCTCCCTATGGAGCCACTAAAACGTCGTGAGTGCGGCCAGCCGCTAGTAAGCTTCTCCCCCCTTCCCAACCAATCCCCGCCTCAGCCAGACACCAACACAGGAATTCAATAAACAACAGTGCCAGCCAGTCACACACTGACATAATGAACAGTCGCATATATTAGGCGTCGTCCGTCTTTCGAACAGATTTTATTATCTGAACAGGGCCTCACATCTACTTATCACCAAACTGAGACTGAAGGAGTTACCAAATGTTGCTATTAGCTCTCAACAAAGGCAGTTACTCTCGAATTTATAAACATATATCAACAATTTTGTTTGCAACATTAAATGTGAGATTAATTTACATTTGGAAATATGTGTCTACATAACGGTTCGAGGGATTTTTCTTATCTTTCATATTGTGCCAGCCGCTTTATATGTGTGTTACGTCTATCTTGAGGAGAAAAGCACGGTTCTGGATAAAGTGCTTGTGTAAGTAGTTCGACTTGAGGATGAAGCGAGTAACATAAATGGGCGCTTGTCACGTTATTATATATGACGCGCACATAAAACATATAGGGCAATATTCTACATGCCGGATGCTTGATTTGATAGGTTATGGTAGGAATTCGTACAATAAACTGGTAAAAATGTTGAATACGAAAGTTTTATACGGCATGCATAGAGCATATGAGCTAACACATGCTTGGGAGGGTCATATAAAACTCATACAGCATATTGCTGGACATGTGATTAGAAAATTTTACAATGGATACACACAAAATGCCGCTGAACGATTTTTTGGATACTTCCACTTCGTACATGGAGAAGAGCCTGAAAATAACAATAACCATAACAATAATAAAAATAATAATACATACGTGTATTTTAAAATTAGAGATTTTGGGGATTAGAAATGGATGAATAGTGTCCCGCGACAAGTGTTGATATTATGGTAATGATGATATTGTGTAATCGAGTTTGTTACCACATCTATAGTTTTTATACAAAATAATAAACATTTCACACAAATATTGTATTTAAAATTTTAACATATATCACAAAAGGTTGTCAACGAGAATGTAACGTACAAATTACAGTTATTAATAATAGCTTGGAAAGAATATTCTTATTTCTTGCAGCTATATTCATTTCTAATTTTTTTTTTTTGCAGAAGCTCAAATATTTCGGAACATACTATATTTCCGCATAATTTTTTTAACAGTGGCAGTGTACTAACACTCACTGCGTATAATGAATTTTCAGTCCAAATAACAACGCTTCATCAGCTACACTAATGAGTTAAAAGATAAAAATCACATATATTTTAAACAAATCTCCGTTAAATATGGACTACACGTGTATACACACATATATATAATATCAGCTACCACAGCGCCGAATTATAACAATTTACGACATAATCACTGCCGATTTTGTCGCGTGTAAACTACTGTGTTGGGAAAGATCATTATCAGGAGACATAACTGAAAATTCATACGTTTATGAAATATGTTATCATTAAGTAGTATATTACTTACAGTGTAAAATAATTACTTCAATTAACATTTAGAATATTTTACTAATCAAAATAACACGAAGAAAAAACATGTAACAAAGAGGAACGCGAGATTTATTAAAGCAGAAATTACAGCCTTATATAAATAAACGAAGGTTATCCAATTACATTAATGAATGTAAACATTGTCATCAGTTGAAAAAAACTCCGGTGACGTAATCTGAAGAGTTATTTTTACTGCTTTCTAGTAAAATGATAATACAGACTCCAGAACGTACAAATTTTATACACTGGAACCAAAACTTTTTTGGACTTTTTCCTAATCTAAATTGTTCTTAAATCACGACTTTTCGAAAGTCACTGAATGCCATTTCTATGGCATCCAGTGACTGAAAAAATCGATCTAAATTTCCATCAGGTTATGTGCTTCTTTACCTAAAAACGGACTTAGTGTCAGTTACCGAAAAAGCTATTTTTTTTAAAAAATGTGGAAGATAGAAATAGTACAAAAAAGGAGATCGTATCAGTGAGACATACATCATCGACATAGCCCTAGAGAACCGAATTAAACTTTGTCGAATTTTGACTGTTTTCACGTCCACAAGAAGCGTATATTTAAAGAACCCTCCGTTATCTGTCAGTTTTTACGCAAGAAAGAACTCGAGAAATTTTACATTGAGGAATTTATCTTAATTTTTTCAGTAAATTCCAAATTTTATTTAAGGGGCGCGATACATAAAAACGCATCTGAATAAAAAATCGCGCATACCATTTAAAATATTTATGCTACCTGAGTGTGCTTGAAGCAAGTGTTACAGACAGATATAAAAAGCGTAAATTGTACCTAATGAAGAACTTTTTCGAAACTCTTAGGTTTCTCAAGATAATTTAACAGAAGTAGGGAGACTGTCCACAATTGTTGCAGTATGTATGTAATTTGCTATTGTTCCATACCATTTTCTCTCCACATAGTGCATACCTGTCAATGAGCAGCCTAACTCAAACTATAGTTTTGAAATTATTGTTTGGTAACAGGCTACGCCATTTAAAAATTTGTATTCTGAAACTCGAAAATTCGAAAAGGTTCACACAAATGCCAGCTTGCACATTACCCGAAAGTAATTACAGGTTTTTCTTGAAAAAATCAAAGATTTTTTCTCCTATAGAGCTTTACGTGACTGCTTTCAATAGCCCAGACCTAATTTGAAACTTTAAATGCAATTAATATGAAATTTTACATTTTGTGTGATTAATGGAATGTAAAAGTTATATTTGGAGCATAGCTTTACATGTTGCTGACACTTGAACACTTCGGAACGTACATCAGAAATATCTCGTAAGTTTTTAAATGTGGTGCTGGAGAAGCATGAAGAAGATCAACTGGACACATCGTGTAAAAAATAAAGAAGTATTAAGCAGAGTTAATGGTGAGAGGAATGGCCTACATACAATAAAAAGATGGAATTTTACCTAGATTGGTCGCAACTTGAGCAGGAACTGCCTTCTGAAGACGTTATAGAATGAAATATACAAGGGGCGAGAAGGCGAGGAAAAATACATAAGCAGATATAAGATGGCCATAAGGAAAATAGGGGATAATAGAAGTTGAAAGAGGAAGCATTAGATTGCACTCTCCTGAGAACTAGCTTTGGAAGAGACCTTGGACCTCTTGTCAAACAGACTACGCAATGAATCAAAGGTTGCCTTAGCTTATTAAGTGTTCTTCATTACAGATCTGGACTTCACTCTCACTTAATGAGAAAACACTGTATGCTGATTCTTGCAAATAATCGCCTGTGCTTCACTCCCCAGTGTTTCTGTTACAACAATTTTTAAAATTTGTCCCATTTGAAAGTTGATCAGCGCTGGACTTCATGTGCTTTTTAGGATTCTTGTCTTGAAAGAATGTCCATTTCAATTAGATTTGCGACCCCGGACCCAAGTATATTTTTAAGCAAACTGAGCATTTTTGGAGTAACTAAGGAGAACCAGGAACCAGTATATCATAGGGGGACTGAAAGGGACTAGAGATTTTCCTCTCCTTCAGAATATCCGGTTGGAGTCCGCCTAGGCTCCGGTTTTCCTTCCCGGAGTTAAACGGCCAGAAGATGATTTAGACTACTCAAGTCCAACTAGTGCCGATGTAAAAAAAGTGAGTGGTGCTAGACGTGTACTTCTACTCCCCTGTATGTGTTTATAGCATAGAAGGAAATATATTCCCCTATTTCACGTTTAGCTAACGAGAAACACGAAATGTCTCTGATAGGATATCCGGCACTGGGCCAAGCCTTTATAATATTACACTCAAAAATTCATTGCTGAATATTCTGGAAAATACTAAAAACAAAAAGAAAAATAATACGTATTCTAATGAGTCGTTACTATGTTGCTAAGTAAGCCACGAATTAACCAAATTAACTAACTCCATGCAGCAGAGTCCTTCCTGAGAGGCTACTACCTCCTCAGCTAGTCAAGAATTTCCCAGCATTTTATTGATCCTCAAGGTTCATTACAGCGTTCAAAAGCGCCCACTACCTGTCCATATACTCAAACAGGACAATCCAGTCCACGCCTTCCCATCCAACTTCATCAAGATCCATTTTAATATTATCTTCCCATTTACGCCTAGGTCTCCTTCCTTCAGTTCTCTCCACCAAAACCCTGTAAGCAACTCACCTGTCTCCCATATATGCCACGTGCTCCGGGCATTTCTTCTTCTTTATTTGGTCACCCAAATAATATTTGTTGAGGAGCTCCTCGTTGTGCAGTCTGCTTCACTCCCCCGTTATCTCGTCCCTCTGACGCCCATTATTCTCCTCAGCATCCTATTCTCGAATATCCTCAGCCTACTTTGCTCCTTTCATGTGAGCGACCAAGTTTCACACACATACAAAACATCGAGAAAAATTACTTTTCTGCACGAATCAAGCTATAATCGTAAAAAGGAACACCGTCCGCTCGGGAAATTCTTCAAGTGTATCGCTCATGCACACTGCAGATCAGGTCAAGGGCGGATGGCTGTTCTTCCTCTGGGAGAACAGTTTAGTTACGATGGAACGCATCTCTGTAGGAGGCCAAAGTGACCATTAATGTAATGACATGCTGTTCGGCAAGAAGCAACTAAACGGACTGCGGTTCGAAATAATGCGCAAGTGCGGTGAATAGTGTCTAGTGGACACACGGACAAGTACAGGCAGGCGTACGTTTGTCGCACTTTTTGTGCTTATTAGTTAGCTCAAAACGACGGTCTTATGCGCATACTTCGTTAAATAACTAAGAAGAGCTAACTCTGTAGGATACAGTCTCCACTAATAGGCCACCAGGCGCTCAAGCGGTCAAGAGATATCCAATATTCTGAGAGATCATGACAGTATTCACAAGAGACTTTCCAGAGTCCCCATTTGTCCACGAAACTCCAGTGCAGGTACTAAAACTAATTTCCAGAAAAATTAATTTAAGTCTTATTTTTCATGTTGTTTAATTTCCCTTTTCTATAAATGGTTTCTTTTCTACGCAATTTCAACCTGAAATTCTGTATACAATTTTTTAAACCTCTATCACAACTGCTACGCATTCCTACCATCACATCCGTCCCAATTTGGTGACTCCAATAATACACACTGAAGCCGAAGTTTTAGAAGAAATTCGTATTAAAATAGGACTATTTTTAGTATTTAATGTTACTTGTTTTTGAGAGCTATAAATAGGGCATAAGCATATTACAGGTCATCGTTTTCTTTATTGGCATGCACCTCCATAAATGTTAGTTAATCAACCACTTATAGGTCTCGATACTGGATACTTGGAAATTTTTGACTAGTGAATGTCACTTTCATTCAAGTGTCGTTACATGGTGTAGCTAACTGTAAGTAAAGACCTCCGTAGTTGTGCCTGTGGCGTACAACAGAACTTCTTTTGATATTACTTTAGCTTACTTTATACATTTAACTAGTATGAATTAGTAATCCGTGTAATTTTATACAGTGGAGGAATTACGCAAATGTTGTAAATTAACAGGGATGTTGTAATGTATAATATTGCTCATTATTATGTTGTGACGTAGAGCAACGAGGAGACTGTATTTTGTAAATGTTACAATTGTATTCGTAAATAGTAACATACAAACAAGGATAGTAGAAAATATGAGATTATACCCAAGAGTTTATAGCAATTATCATTCATAAGCAGATAAAATCATACATTAAAATAGCAGAAGTGTGAATTAAAGTGATCATAAAAAAACTAAAACATAACGTCTTACAGCTAGTGATGTCAGAAACCTACCTACCACTCAGCTGTGTGATTTTTGCCCCTTCATCCTTAACGTAGGTAGAATAACCTACAAATTAGAATAAACAAAGCTGCGAATTTTAACACTTTTTTCATTTTATGAAACTTGATGTATCAGCTTAAAGAAAGAACACTGATTAACATAATTTGAGAATAAGACGTTGAGGAGCACATTTGGAAATGAAATTAAAGATGTAAAAAATATTTCCATGATTTTTGTCCTTCATTTAGTGTTACTTGGACAGTCAAAACTGTAAGAGGCAACGGGGCTATGCATTACAACACTTTAGAGATGTAGGCTTAAATGAGAGAATAATATTAAAGGGCAATCTTCCTTTTTTTGGATATTGTCCATCGTCTAATTTAGGGAAGCTTTAATGGCCGAAGCCGGCTCTGTTTCCGTCTTCAGGCAAGGAAAGCAACTATCGTTTTGGACCCCCTTAGAACTCAGTCACCAGACCAGTTCTCAGAAGTTCCACATTACGGAGCCGGTTATGAAGCCTTTAAGAGTGTCCATATTCTTGTTTCTCTCAGAAGTTCCATAAGTAAAAGGTTGAAGACAAAGTAAATCTTACCCTATCAAATATTATTTAATGCCTAATGAGGGTGAAGTTTCCTTAGCAACTATACAACACGATGAGTTTGTTTGTGGCTTTCACATAGTGTTGTTGATCTGGAAATAATTCCATACCACACTCTATTCTGTGAATGAATTTTAGTGACGAAGGTCGGTGCAAATACAAAACTGTACGCTACTTTTTTACCACCAACACATTAACCGAACTGAGAAGTTCTGACACGTAAAAAAGGAATTTATGGAATATTCTCGATTTTTTGTAGGTATAGTGTACACACACACACACACACACACACGTATATATATATATATATATATATATATATATATATATCTGCGACAAATATGACAAGTGGTTACATTTCCAGTAAGGTCTGTGGATTTGTTAAGTTGTCAGTAATGTCTACAGATACATAGACGGGTCTATCGCCAACACAAATACTGAAAGACACTACGTTTCTGACTCAATCTTGTATGAGTATATCTGTTTTGGTGGGCTGATAATTGAATTCGATCCACCCACGCATGCGCACAGTAGCACATCGTTTGCGATACCGTGTTCAGTGTTTATAGTCGTATTTTCCGTTGTGCTACAGTGTATGAACATTTCGAGCATGGAGCGGTACCGTGACGTAGATGACGTATAAGGGGGTTCTTGCAAATATGGAATCTGGGGTACCTGTATAACTGTTAGATAAGTTACTCGCAAATCTCACACAGGGATGCAGTAAGAATTTTATCGTGAAACAGTCACTAACGGAAACCAGTCTCAAAGAACCCACAACAAATATCAACATTCTGAAAGTTGGGGGGCCCCCGAGCTGCGGAACCTTTGGGGTCCTTATCTATGCCACTGAAGCAGTGTAAAGAAAAAGCCATAAAATGAACCGAACTGTTGTGTATGATGAAGCATCATTGAACAGTCTGGGTTCACCTTAATGTGATTCTAACGATGGTAGAATTAATAAACGTGGCTAATATTTTGGACATTGTTTATTGTGTCTGGCTAAAAGAAACACAAATTTCGGAGTGTGTACGTTTCTATTTCTTCAAGTCGAAAAGAGGAGAGAGATCCTAATCAATTGTAATATTTAGAAACTGCCAATCTCTACTTCAGTACTTTTGGCAGTATACATCAACTCTTTCTACGGGGGGTACCAGAGTACCTGTTTCCACTCCCCTGTCAACCTGAAGAAACAGACCACTCGAGGTGACATCTTAGGCTCGAACCGCAGACGTTGCCCAGACACAACACTTAGGCCTCCTAGACGTTGCACTGCCTGTATAGATTTATTTAATTTCCATTATTTAATAATACAATATTTATTTGTTTCTTCGTGAATATCATAATTAAAGGCATATTTAATCTGAGACAATGGGTAATTGTCAAAATAATATTCACGACTATTGGAACGCTCTGATGATTCGTTCAGACTTCACAATGACTAAAGGACAAAGTCCTATAAATGTTGAATTCACTAATGCTGAAGTATTAGGGGTAGAAAAGCTACTTCAGAATTTTAAGTGTAAGTGTAACACAGAAATAGCAAGGTGAGCACATCAGCATCCACACTTCTGACATTCTGACGAAATTTTTTAATCGCAGTCTTCCTTCCATTTGCACATCGACCAGTAAAGTCTGATATGTTCTGTGGCTCTTCTTATCAAGAGCGCTCCTCACCGACCATCTTCGGTGTACTTCTTGTGTTTGTTGTTCTGTCACTGTCTCTCATCAAAACACGACAGGCAATGTAGCGTCAGGTAACACTGTGGCGCGTTCGAGCAAGTATTTTTACAGTGGAAAAGCGAAATTGTTACATATTGTGTGTGTGTGTGTGTGTGTGTGTGTGTGTGTGTAGCCTTATTTATCCGACATGGAGAGCGCATGCGCAATATTATATTTTCATCTGTTGCCTGTATGGCTGTACCATATTTTTCCACATTATCTCACAAACAGAACGATTTTCAGAATAATGTGACTGAACATAAAATATGTGTTGTGATTTTCTCTGTAAATTTTATCTGAAACATTTCTCATTATATGAAGAACTGAGTGAGATATAATCGTAAATGTTCTGCACCTTCTTGTATAGTACCCGTTATTTCCGTCAGATTTTAAGCAAACTTTGATTTTCTCGGCACAGTTTCGAAAAATATTCAGGTATCAAATTTCATGAAAATCCATCTTGTGGTAGCTGAGTTGTTCCATGAGGACGGACGGACGGACGGACAGACGGTCAGAAAATCATGACGAAGCTAGCAGTCGCTTTTCGCAATTTTGAGAAAGCGCCTAAAAGCAAAAACCATCTCCAGCAGCACACGATGGCCCAATCTCATACTCAAACCTCCTAATATCTACTGATTATCCTAGTGTAAATATTTTAAATGTGTATTCAGTCGGCTGATATATCTGCGATTCTCCAAGCCAAGTTTAACGACCGACATTTCGAAGTGTCCTCCAAAAAAACCTATGAGTTATCTGCTTTTATCTACACAGAGGAAAAGTAAGACTTCCAATATTCTGAACAGCGTATCGGCTGAAATGTTTATCCTGTTGTTGAAAACCTTTTGCCATTGGAACTGCATTATGGACCAATATCATTAACAGTGTACATGCAAGTTAATAAGGAGAACAGGCAATCCATCTAAAGTTGCTTTGAAGGCTTTAAGCCTTGTCGACGATTCCATGGAACGTAATGTCTCCATCTTCAAAGGTCAAGACAGTAAATTCCTTCGAACTATTGGGAACATCTCATCGAACGTCACAGTGTCATATCCTGGAAGATGTGAATCGTCAGAAACAGGTTTGCGATAATCTCAACTCTTGCAAGGCGCTTCTGAGTACGAGGCTTCTTAACGAAGTTAATGCACAGTATCAGCATTTAATTAAATTATTTATAAGTATTTGTAATTATTTATTAGTTTTGTTAATATTAAAAATATAAATGGAAATAATATCACATTCATCATCTTTACTGTCATGTTCATCATAAATATGAGGATTCAATTTCAGCCTCTCTTCCTAGTCCTTTAGTGACAGTAAATTCCCAATTACGATTCTTCGAATACTTTGAAATTTGAGTAGGCTACCACCGTCATGAACAGTGCAAGACAGGAATTTATTCTTGTAAGTAAATCGAAATTGGTGCACAATTTTTTTTGTATATTTATTAATCTCTTCATGTTTCGGGCGACTATATGCCCATCATCAGGAGAAACAACTGTGTTTATGCGAAACTTGGTACTTGTTATTCTGTGCAGATGACTGTCTGGTATGCAG
>Ga0136643_10019472_pt1 | contig 10255 bp, 4 predicted proteins | sample TergutLab28metaG_FD_96883 | JGI IMG/M metagenome (GOLD analysis project Ga0136643, IMG submission 96883) | Labiotermes labralis P1 segment gut microbial communities from Petit-Saut dam, French Guiana - Lab288 P1 (version 3) (version 3) | ecosystem: Host-associated > Arthropoda: Insects >... | reverse complement strand
TTCTTCGAAATTTAATATTTTACTGTCTTTATTTCCACGAAATTTAATATTTTAGTGTCTTTATTTCCACGAAATTTAATATTTTAGTGTCTTTATTTCCACGAAATTTAATATTTTAGTGTCCTTATTTCCACGAAATTTAATATTTTAGCGTCTTTATTTCCACGAAATTTAATATTTTAGTGTTTTTCAAACATCTGTCGAGAACATTCAAGTTTTATTGAAATGTGACAAGAATAACGGGTACTTTACATGAACACCAAAGTATGTTCCTGACCATATCTCGCTCAATTATTCTGAGAATAAGAAATGTTTCAGACAAAATTTCTAAGGTAAATCAAAACAGATATTATAAGTTCAAACGTTTTTCCCCCGAAAGTCGTACCTTAATGAGATAATGTGGAAAAACATACTAAGAACCAGACAAAACACAGATGGCAATGTGGCGCATGCGCATTGCACGTTGGATATCTAAAGCTACACACACACAGAATTTGTTTCTTATTTACTTTATTTTTATTAACAATCAGAAACAATGCAATCTATAAGCTAATGTGATAATTATACAAAGTATGCTACTCTACCGTGTATTACAATGACGTGGTAGGGTATTCATCCAGCGGTGTAACCTCAGGTGCCTTGTAAGTCTAAAGGCCAGCAATTTTAGTCTCCTGGTGTTTATAGGTTGTAGTAGTGGCCCTAATACACTCAGAATATGTAACACTTATGCTTTTCCGTGGCAACAGATTTAGGCGAGCGCGCTTCAATGTTACGTTGTACGTACATTACCTCTCTGGAAAATATTATACGTAAGGCTAAACTTAGGGAAATATTACGTCCACATTCTATACCCATTCCCTCGAACCATTTGGATCTTCACAAAACTCAGTTTGAGCATCGTTCCTCAAGGGACCACCCCACACGAATTTTGTGCCACCAACGAAGCCATTCCAGCCTTCGGTTGCCCTTGTAAGATGCAAAAGACCCTAATACCACGCTTTGCCCAGCAATACGATATAGAAATGTGCTCCAGTTTCGTGAGAGTAAGCCTAAGACTTTCGTAAAATAGGGAGACAAAACACCGTCAGAAGCGTATAAGCTTTATTTAGCTCGGCCATTTACGGCCCAAAAGCAAAATTAATACCTACTCTCACGTTTAACCCTAAAAGGCCCTGAACTCTCTCCACAAATGGAATGGTCATCCACAAGTCTTATCACAAGCAGCAACAAAAAAGCGTACGGGGTTCTCTGCGATGTCGGAATTGAGTCTTTGTTTAGGATGCACACTATTTTTAGTAGCCAAAGATACTCGATCTAGACAAACTAAATTCTTTAGAGAGACTGTTCATAAACCTCCTTAAAATTTATTTTCAGTTTTCTTTTGTGTTGTTACAAACGCAGTAAAACAACTCGAGTTTTTAGGAGTGTCTGCTAACGTGGTTTTCTGCGGTACATATCCCTTATATGACTATTAACTATCTATATGGTTTGTCATATATTATGTATAAATATATTTTACAAAATCTATAAAACTGCCATCGTACATCTGAAAGGGCGTGCCAAAGGAATTTGGACAGATTCGGTTATTTTGCTTTAGGTTAGTTTTCTCATGTTAGGTTGCGTTGAATTGTTGGATGAACCCATACTGTAGGACAAGGGATGAATGTGGAATAGTGATTCGGTAATGTGTTTGATTTTCTTAAGTTCCACATATCGTAGATGTCAACTCTAATTTAAGGCCAACACTGCAGGGTATCACCCAAACTTTTGTGTCCATCTACGCCAAAACGTATTGTCGCCGTTTCTAGGCAGCTTTATTTTACAACGGATAAATTTAACGATCACTTCACCCGAAGACTTGCGCGTTCCTTCGTGCCCCTCTAGCGAAACTAGCTAAAGGTTTATCAGAGAAAAGTATTTATCGAACAATTTTATTCTCATTCATCCCGCTGAGTTATGTTATACTGAATACAAATGAAGCATTACAGTCAAACACAAGTCTTCTGAGATTTGTTATCAGAGCTACATGTTTCGGTTGAACAAACCATCATCGGGAATTACAGTAAAAAATAAAAAAATCATAATTACATGTGCAATATCCACCGTTGGTTAGTGAGACATTTTTCGAACAGAAAAATAAAGCATACTTGTATCTTCGTAACACTTTATTCGAAAACCTCACGGTTTTAGAAAAGAACACAAGGAACGAGATGTTTAAATTTCCGAACTTGTAGATCATTAACAATGATCTTCCAAATTGTTGTTGTTGTAGTTGTGTTCACAATAAACGAACAGAGCTTATTCCCACTTAAAACTATCGGTCTAAACGTACGTATATAAATACACATTTCACAGAAATGTTATAGAATGTGCTGCAGCAAGAGTTATTGTATTCAAATGTAAGTTTCATCTCTTGCGAGGCAGACTCCAGAACTCTTGGACACTATAAGTACACCTCCTTTTCCTCTATCATCTTCTTTTTGATACGGCATGGCCATCTTAGCAGTCTATCCAGCATCCGATTCAGAAGTTTTAAACGAGGCCCACCCAACCGGAGTGCAACTCTTCACATCGTCTCTACCCTGTACTGTACAAAATTTTCCTTTTTTCTGGTTTTATTGTTGCGATGATTAACACGTGCTTGCAGTAGAGGCAGCTAATTAAATTTCTCTACGAATAAGCGTTAATGCATTACACGTTTGAGGGCTAGTACCCTTTATAAGTTATTTTACAAATTCATTAATCAAATTAAATGATTTATAACAAATGCTGTTATGTTATAGTTTATTAACAAGAGTAACCCAAGCAACTAGGACGCATTACAAAACAGACTGCTATAACAATTTTTTAATAAAAATACATGCAGATTTATTTAGCTGACCAGGATCATTTCTCCAAAAATATTCGCAGCTTGTATTCATTTTGTAACCACCATATCGAATCAGACACGGTATCCGCCGGTTTCTGTAAGATCTGAAGGTAATTCTTAACAGGCAACTTGTTTGTGTTACCGATTCCTGGTGACAGATTAACTGCATTATTCCAGTCACGTCACCTTTCAATACATTTCCGCCATTCACTTCTCAGTATATATACATATATATACATAACTGATGCATTTTTGTTTCCCGGTGCATTACTATACGGAGATCAATTAAATCAAGTAACCAGGTATCCACAACCGAAATACCTGATAAATCAAATGCAGTTAGCGATGTATAGAAAAAATCGTTCGTGGCTGAACAAGAATAAGGTCTGACTGAGTCATAGGTTTTCAAAATAACGTCATATTATGAATATGACAGTCTTAATGGACCCAAAGCCATGCGGTCTGGTGGAAGCCTGCCTACGTTTTTGAGGAAACTTCTGTGTCCGTATACAAGGTACTGTACCCTGAAGACGGAGTCAGTGTTTTCCTCCGAAACTATGCGGAATGACTCCCAGCAGACATTAAGTAGATAATCCTCATGGTCGTCACCTTGGAAACCTCAAACCTCACATATCACCTTGTGCCTTACAGGTCAAAAGGAAGTCGAACTTTGTGCTGAATTTCAGTTTACGTTGCAGTGATAGTATGTGTTTGACACATTCTGCAGTAGGACATTATGAGTAATATAGCAATGGTCTACAAGCCATTTTAGCCTAATTCCCTTTCTTAATAAAAATGGTCGATGAAGTCACGTCTCTCTGTGCCTCTTCCCCTTTCAGATTTCGAACCAACGGATTGATCTTTACGAAATTTGAAATGAATATTACGACACTGAAGGCCATTCTGAACTGAAAATTTAATTTTTTACAGTTCGTAATACGAAAATGAAGGAGAATTTTTTAGATTTGAGCAAACTATTTACACTCCACACTGGATCCTGAAAATATATATTGTAATATAAAAAGGTAAAGTGATCCCGTTACAGGCCCGGTGTGGCCCAGAGGGTGGGTAGACGTATAGCTCTACTCTTCCATGAGCGGGGCACTAGAAGGGGGTGAGTGGTCAGCACCACGCCCCGGCCGCACTTTACCCCCGGGAAAGACACGGTACCCATTTTACACGAGGCTGGGTGGGCCCCAGGGCCGGTCTGGACGGGCGGAAAATCTCGTCCCCACCGGGATTTGATCCCGGACCGTCCTGCCCGTAGTCAGTCACTACACTGACTGAGCTACCCGGCCCACATATATTGTAATATATCTTAGAATAATATGCAACTTTTGTGAAGGTAAAACGTGAGAGTGGGTTTAGGACCAAGGACGCGGTAGAATATCGAAATGAGTCACAGACAGTAGCGTTATGATGGATGCCGCAAATCCTAATTTATTTGCACGCGATTTGCTCTCAGTCCAAACCTCCACGAACTAGTCCACCTTTAACCTGACATACGAAACGCAAGCCATTTATTACGGGTTAACATCAGTCAGTACCCGCACTATATGATAAAGTTTCGTAGATCACAGGACATGCTCCTGTAAGAGGTCACCTGTATATTATGGGCCTGTTTGATGGGGATCCAATCTGCAGATTCTGCGGGATGGAGACTGAAACAGTGCAGAACATTATTTGCCGTTGTGAGGCGTTGGATCGTCAGCGTTATAATTTCTTTGGGAGGCTGCTTGTCGAAACAAAAGACATAAGCACAGCTTCAGTAAGGAACTTTTGCCCCTTCATACGAAGCGCAGGTTTATTGAATCTGTGCTGAATTAAGTATTTAGTGCTGCGCAATAAGTCTAAGGTTGCGGAGCATCCAGAGAAGAAGAAGAAGAAAAGAAGAAGAAGAAATATTTCGCAGATGAATTTACACGGTTTACGGTTGATCCAGTACGTTTGTTTAGGTTCAAAAACCCAAAGAAGAAGAAGAATGATACCGAATGCGTATTTTTTTCAGCATAATGCAATTTAAACTTCATCAAAATCACACAGTGTGATGGTGTTTAAATTCTACACAACCCACTCAAAATATGAGTTTGGATCATTTAAATAAAAAATCACGTTCTTTGGTCCAAATTATGTTCTCAAAAGACTTCTCGTTCCTCGTGCAAATTCACGCTACCTTCCTCTTTCAGAACGATAACAAGTCATGCAGCAAATTTCTTCAAAAGTATGGTTTAATTTGAAGGACCAGTGGAGTTCATATCGTAATAGTACTCTTACGGATTCAAACTTCCTTCTCATCTGTTCCAATCAATATTACTTAATAACCCTGTCATTCGATCAATGTAGTGCCAGTACCTTAAATCAGACCATGAAAGCCTCTTCCGCATCAATTCCCATAAACTGTTCACTAATCATCGAAATATTCCACGTTATATACTTTGATACAGTGGCAGAATGGTCAAATGAACAAAAAACCAATGAATAACAAAATTCATGCCAAGGGTGTACATTCTAGTTATGGCAACATAACAGATCAAGCATCCAATCAAGGAAATGGTACACTTTAGTTCCACAAGTACAGCTGATAACTCCGTGGGTGAATGTTAATGAAACTGGCCTTAACACGTATTTCAATATCCATACGAGTTATCCTCATTCACAGTATACACCACTTTCCTGCTGACCGCTTAGAATGTCCCTTCTGAACAGTTGTTAGTACTCCATTTGTGCAGGAATTTACATGACCTTGAAAAAGTACGAAAATGTAATTTTCGTATATATCACAAAACAATTTGACGCAGTAATAATTAATGCTGCTACACAACACGTGCATTGTTATGTAACCTGATAATATCACTTATGCATTATAAAGCAAAGGCTTAGAAACACATCCCACCCATCATGTGAACAGCTTGTGAAAGGTGACTCGTAAATGCTTATTTCTCTCCGGCTTTTGCGCTCCAAGGGCAACCGAGAGACACGCCCTGATCAGACGCCCCCACCAACCTGTCCAAGTGCTTGCATGAAATACTTTTTACCACCTGCAACAGGAAATGTTATTTAGAGGAAACTTCTGTACACCTGTACTCAAGGTCAGTGATAAAACCGCGATGAGAATTCCCATTAGTAAATCCAAAACTATTTCTGTATCGGAATTTCTATTCTAAAACTAGTTAAATAACCTTTCTTCCTGTAAACGGAATTTGAGGAAAGATATCTACCTTACAAAAAGTCTCATCGATTATCTTTGCACCTAACGACTGACGTGGAACGAAGCACAAGAATACAGTCTCCGACGCCAGTTATAATAATATTTGAAAACAACGACAAACTCCATGACAGCAACATTAATAACACTCCAGACTGGTGCCACGATAGGGTAGTCGGTACAGCGAGTGGGTTGTACGCTGACGTCAGAGAACTCGTGCAGAGGCAAAAGATGATTTCTTCTCCTTCTTCAAAGCGTCCAGAGCGAGAATGCAACACATGAAGAATCCTGTTATGCAAGTGACGTGGGTACAAGTTCTTCGTCGTAGAACTGAACACTCACTCCACCCAGTGCCAAGACCAAGAATGAGTGGTATTATACCTCCACTGTTCCACACGACTTCATGGATAGCACAGGCACAAATTCGTATTTGTACCTTCTTAATGCTTATGAATTATCATTAAATGTGTTTCAACATTTCTTAGAACATTATAAAATATAATTATCAGTACATTTAACGGTCATGCGAAATGGTCGCAATCTTCTCATCGTGCAAGTGCAGGTTCAACTCAGTCTATGTGGGATTTATAGTAGACACGGTGGCACCAGACTAAGTTTCTCTCGCCATGTTTCGGTTTATTCTCCGCCAGTGACAATTCCACGTACACTCCAAAATCATCTATCACAGTTTGTTACAATAGGCTCACTAAAGGGCGTTGACAGTCCCAGCCAGGCCCTTTAAATATTTGTACATTGCCACGAACATGGAGGGGAGCTTTTGAGAATCTGATGGTCGAACACTTAAGCAAGAATTCTCCAAACTTTCATGAGGCCTGAAATTTTGGTTTGCACGCTCGTAAGATCCCACGACTGCACTTGCCTTACCAAGTCATTTCCAGTCCACAATTCCACACCCTATTTCTTCGAAATTCATTTTCCCAAACACAAGGCCTTGCAAGTTACTTCTCCCGTGAAGTTTTCAAATTAAAATTTTACATTAATGTTTTAATAACAAAAAATATCGACGTATTCTGGTTAATACAGGCGGCAAACAGAAAACAACCTGTTGTTATTCATGGTTGTGAAACTTGGCCTTTCACAATAATGGTGGCGCTTAACATCAGGATACTGAAGAGAACATTTATGCCTAAAGTACGGAATAACAGGAGGATGAAGAAAATTAAACAAGAAAAAGCTTGATAATTTGTACGCTTTTTCAGTCTTTGTGAGGGTGATAAGAAATAGGATTAGGACGGTAGGACATGTGGCACGCATGAAACAAGATGAGTAATTCAAACAAGGTTCCGGTCGGAAATACACGAGGGATGTTCCTATTAAAATACATGCGACATGTATTCTTGGACAGGAATTTTAAGTTTTTATTTGTTATTACACAGCTATTTGCTTAAAACTAATGGTCATTCATACACGAATATTTATGGTCAAAGTCTTCGTGGTTGAAATATTTACGTTATTTTATGCAGCGTCCTCTTCCCACGTAACCGTGTAAAATTTTGAATTGAATTTGAAGCGTGAACTCTCTCCAGTTTCAGGAATGAAATAATTAGTACCAGTTCTTATGAATCTCAAGGTCAGCTAGCAACTCATCATCCTCTGTGGAAAAAACCAGTGCTTTTTAGACATTTCACCAACATCACGCAATCAAGGAAAGGGTAAAATTCTTACTAAACTCTGTACTCTATAACTCATCCTTAATGTCGGAAAGTCCAGTGGTCGATCTTCAAGGTCACATTTGTCAAGATCTCTTCAGAGCTATGAGATATATCAAACCCATTTTCTAACTTATTTTTTACGCAACTTTGACAGTAATACTTCAGATACATGTTCATCTCCTTTCTAATTTCATCCTACACATCTCAATTGTCACAATCTCTTTCATTAGAGCATGCTAATACCTTATAATTTTCCACTAAGTATGAGGTAACAGGAATGACAAAATTACAGGGCTCCAATGAGGAAGAAATACAAGCATTGTAATGATTTTTTCCCCTTACACCCCATAAGGCGTATGGGGGAGTGAAGATACAGCTCCAAGCGGTCGTAATATCATCACTAAGTGGAGATGAGTAGCAAGCTTCATATCCTGGGCCGTTTACCCCCGGGTAAAGAGACCTCAGTTCCTTTTGTATGGGGGTTGTGTGGGCCCCTGAACGGGCGTGGACGATGTGCAAAAGATAAAGACCCTGCCGGAATTCTAACCTCGAATTCTCCGTCGTCCAGTTCGTAGCCTAGTCAGAAAAAGAGTCAGCTTCCGAAAACTACGTAATGAAGAGATTAATAATTTGTATTCTTCATCAAACATCATTAAGATTATTAAATCAATGTGAGTGAGATGGACAGGACTTGTAGCATTCGCGTAGGATGTGAGAAATGCCTGCAAATTCTTATTCGGAGCCCTGAAAGTAAGGGACAGTTTGGAAAATATAATCGTCAATGGGGGATAATATTAAAATGGGTGTTAAATACATAGTGTGACGAATGCACTACATTACTTCAGTATAACGACAAGTAGTGGTTGAATGTGAATGTGGTAATAAAACTTGAATTCGATAAATCTGGATATTTTTGACTAGCTGAAAAACAATCAGCTTCGCAAGAACGGCTGTTTGTTAGAGAGAGTTATTGAGACCGACGAATGTCAGTGTAGTCAGGTTATTATAGCAGGCAAATTAAGGGGTTCCCTGGCTCTAGATGGAAAAACCTGCGTCATGCGGGTTAACAAAACATAGCGGAGGAGGCGCTGCGATACGCAAGCGGCCTAGAGAAACAGTAGGGAATTCCCCTCAAACTGACTTCAGGTAGTCCAGACATTCGTCATGTCCTCATCACAAATCACAGTCATGAAATTTAGTCTCAGGAAACTTCCCGATTAGTAGCAAAAGCAACACATATCTGTCCCCATTGCTAAGGTTCTTTGTAGAATTAAAAAGTACGGACTTCTCTAATTGCTACCATCTCCAAGGAGCCAAGCATTTCTTGGGAAGCTAAGAGTGACCTAACTAGCAGGGAATCCAACTGTCTTTATGGAACCAGTAGCTGGACTCAGCCACGGGAAAACCCATTTCATTCCATCCTATCACATTCGGTTCATTCACATGCATTTTTATATCATGCTTCTTTCTACACCTAGCTTTCCCACGTATTCTCCTTACAAGTTCGAATTTCTAGCGTCCCGTAACTGCCACGTTGACCAACCACCAAATATTTTTCTATTTGATAATATCTGTTGAAAAGTACAAAATTAAGCATTATTTATTTGTGATGTATTTAACGAAGATTTCAGTCACTCATACTATATAGCCTTGAAAAATCATGTAATTTTCTCCATTCCTATATTACTTTATCTTAGGTCTAAATACACTCCCGAGAACCTAATTCCCAAACACCACTGACAAAAGCAATTCTATTGCCGTACGCTTAATATGAGGGACTAATTCATTCATCCATTTAGTAGTCTGTCATATGACAGGTCCAAAGCCTTATCCAAAGCGAGCTCTCCACATAGTGCGATCTAGAGCTTCCTCCTTCAAATGAGAATATCCTCTTCTTTCCTTAAGGTCATCCAGTAGCTTCCTACGTCTTCTTCCTCGTATTACTGTCACTATTATCCCCCCCTTTTATCCTTCCTTCAGTAACCCGTTGTAGAAGGCAGTTTCTACACAAAATGTGACCAATCAAATTAGCCTGTCGTTTACTTATTTCATGTAGGATATTCCTGTGCTCCTTGACTCTAAGTAATACTTCTTCATTTCTCACACGATCGGTCCAACTGATCTTTTCCCTCCTTCTCCAGCACCACATTTCAAAACTTTCCACGTGTTTCTGATCTACTGCTCGAAGCATCCACGTTTCAGCACCATAAAAAGCTATGCTCCAAATGTAGCACTTCACTAGATTCTTCCTCAATTTTAAGTCCAATGTGCTAGTAAAAAGAGCCCTCTTCTTGTTGAATGCCATAGCAATCCAACATTTAATTTCACAAGTACATCTTCCATCATTTGTTAAAATGCTACCCAAATATTTAAAAAATTCCACATTCTCTAGTTATTTTTGGTCTATCATAATTTTTACTGTGAATGGTTGTCTTGAAATTCTCATTACTTTTGTTTTTTCCACATTCATTTCCATTCCATAGCATCCTCCAATTTCAATTAGTTTAT
>Ga0136643_10019470_pt1 | contig 10255 bp, 8 predicted proteins | sample TergutLab28metaG_FD_96883 | JGI IMG/M metagenome (GOLD analysis project Ga0136643, IMG submission 96883) | Labiotermes labralis P1 segment gut microbial communities from Petit-Saut dam, French Guiana - Lab288 P1 (version 3) (version 3) | ecosystem: Host-associated > Arthropoda: Insects >... | reverse complement strand
TGTGGGAAAATACGGTACAGCCAGGCAGGCCACAGATGACACTATAATTTGGCGCATGCGCTTTGCATGCTGGATAACTAAGGCTACACACATACACACACACTCAGAGTATGTATTACTCATATTTTTTCCAAGACAACAGTGGTTACGCGAGCGCCCCTCATTGTTACGTACATTGCCTGGGTTGTTTGCAGTTAATAAAGTGTCAACATTGCTTGGAGGTTAAAACACAATTTTTTGTCCTTCAAAAGCGGCCGGTAGCGATTACTGACCACAATTCCTGACTGCTGATATGAAGGTAAAGGTAAATTTGTCCCTTCCCACGCCATGAGAGCATATAGCGGGAGTAGAGATATAGCTCCACTTATTCTTAAATTCGGTACTAGATGGAGGTAAGTAGTCATATTCACGGCCCAGTCGCTTTACCCCAGGTAAAGGAGTCCGGTTTTGGAGGAGCGAAAAACCTCTTGCCCCTACTTGGATTCGAACCCCGGTACGTCCAGTCCGTAACTTACTCGCTATACAGTCTACGCTACCCCGACTTCTAAAATTGCTGATGTTGATGTAACTGCATGGTATTCGGGTACTTTCTGTTGAAACATAATAGCTAATAGAAACTAACTATAATTGTTTCAGGTTTATGCAGAGGAAGCTGCATCAGAAGGCGATGATCATGACGATGACGATTGTGATGGCTATGACTATGACGAGGACTACTCGTCAGGGGAAAGGACGCCTAGCAGAGTGACACGCCACAAGAAACAGCACGTGGACAAAACCACAGAGGAGAGAGTGACACACAATCACGATAAAATGGGACACCAAGCAGAACTGTCAGCCGGATCAGTCGGTATAATACGGTTTCCTTCTCTACAGATTTAATACTGAATTAGTGACCTTGCTGAGGTCTAAGAACACATCATATGGGCCAAAGATAAACTGAGCACAGCATACCATATGACACACAGTAATATCGCTGATTGAGATTAACTAAAGACCCAACGTGACTACTCCATCTGTAATTAAGCCATTACCAATGACCTTGCTCAGACTTGTACACATTAATGTATTAAATTGCGGGATTACTGATACAGACTATTTAAAATCATCCTGCAACAGAAATCGTACTCCCTTTTTTTTAGCAAAACAATAAATAAACCACGGCAAATTACAGCCCACACAAGCACGCATGCACACATATTGTTAAAATTGTTAAAACTGTGTTTCTAACCTGCAGACAGGCACGTGTCGCGGGCATAAGTATGAAGCACAGCAAGTAGTACGTCCTTAGTACCGTCGGACCAGCACCTTCAAAATACATGGGAATAGGTTTCCAGCGCCCGAACTTGTCGGTGTATCTTAACCATCTTGGGGCAGGTCCCGCAAATTGAGGTCCGAAACCAACAGATACGCTGCTTGAAGTAGTTTCTTATGCTAAATATTTTTCACTTTTCGAAGATTAAACCCCCTTGCCTCAGATTCAGAATTCTTTCTGTAACGTTCAGTTGTTTATCCGGTACAGTAAAACTGGTGACATCTGGTGGCAGAGATGCGCTAAAGCGGAAGTAAGCCTGTTAGCCAAGAACACGTCACGGCTAACTTTCCTTTCCTGCATGTTGTGGTTACATCCGCCAGGATAGACCGGCAGGGTTGTAGGATGCGTCGAACAGCGCAGTGTCCCAACTCACGTACGCAGAACACAACAAAGAAAGACACTAAAATCCACAGGTGCACACCCGAGGCACGATGATATGAAATGCTTTAATTGATTTACCATTCAGCCGAAATCAGCCACTGAAATCGGCTGATGACTAATGTATTGGAATTTTTAAAAATAAAATAAATACCACAGGCAGTATTACATGGACGTAAAAAAAGAAAGAAGATTAGATCTTTCTGTATGCCTCTCAATTTGGTGAGTGAGTCAAGGAACCTAGAACTAAAAATTATGGGTGCGCGCCTAAATGTCAATGCCTCAGATGAGATTCTATTAGACCTTGGTACCAAAACTATTTTTGATGAGCTGTTACCATATCTAGCCAGCCAACAATGTAATATTTGAAGCCCATTTCTACTTCAAATCTTCTCCATTCGACGTGACTTGGTTCCATCAGCCTACATAAAGTACTCCCTTCGTATACGTCTTAACGTTCAATCCGTGCTGCTTTCTTTGGTATTGCAAGTGACCATTTTCCAAGAGATTTAACCACAAACTTTCTGTATTTATTTCTTCTCCTTGCCATTCTCGTGACACCCTCAGCCTATCATAGCCTATTGAATATCCGTACCGTAACTCTCAGTAGCTTATGCCTGTCTCTCCCATCTGGCCTCTTACCATGAACTTCTTTTTCTGTAAAGTTTTGTGACCATTTCCTATGTCCATGCATTTTGCACTCCTTGGCTTATCTCCGTCAGACAAAGGCTTCCATATCACATAGAAGGATAACATTAAAATGAATAAGATAAATAATATGTTCATTGGCGTATCAGTCTCGCTGATTTAATCACAGGTCCGCCGAGAGCGGGTTCGGGCCCCATCAAAGGAGCATCGACAAAGGGAAAAGTAAGGAAACAAACAGAGGGCGTCGTATGCCTGATGGCCGCTGGCCGCAAGTGCCGTCAACAAGATAGATCACTCCCTAATTAAACCCGAGACTGATGAGAAGGACAAAATCATATACAACATAGTGGGGCCCCGTTCCGGACTGCCGGGCCCCGGAAATTTGTACCAGCTTCCTCCCCTCTCTTTGGCAATGTATTCAGCCTAGCATTAATTGGTAAAAAGTACTAAGAAAACTTACAACATTTCTGTTATTCCCAACTAAAATACCGCTCGTGTCTTTTTTTTTTCAATTTTATTCTCAATCTTAGTTCTTTGCCACAAAGTGATGGACAGTGTTTGCTTCCATTTAAAGCTGCACACCTATATGACTTTATACAGTGTCAAACAGAAGACGAGATAAACGTGTCAGTTCTGTGGATGTGAAACATAGTCTCTTGCTTTGAGCAAAGTATATAAATACAGTGTATACCTTTGAAAACAAAGTCGCTGGAAAAAGGTATACCTAAGAAGGGACAATTACAACATTGGGCATTATATTAACGAGAAATTTCGTGATTTTTGTAGGTCACCTGTTATTGGTGTAGAGGTCAGGTCATGCCCCACTGCCACCACGTGTGACAGTCGTAACGGAATTGTATTCTGTCACTTTCTCGCGGCGACATGAGCGAAACCGCAGCTTTTGAGATTTCACGATGAGTGGCAAATCTACCCGCTTAACGGTCTGGCAGATACGTGTTTGTGAGTCTGGATAGCAGAGTCGTTACAGTAATTAGGTGATGAGCTGGGCGTTCAAGGAATTGCGGTTCTATTAGTGGCTGGGACAAGAGATCTTTCATTTCAAAAGCGTCCGGACAGGCGATATTGCCCACCCAGCCTTCTATTCAGTGCGTACTGGGAGCTCTTTCTCCGAGGAAATAGCGGCTGGGTCTTGAGGCTGAACCCTCACATCCATAAATCCCGAAGTTGATGAGTGGAGCTGTACCTTCATTCTTCCATATGCCTTCATGTCGTACTTGGAGCCTTGCCATACAAAACTTTTGCTGTCCTCCGAACTGTTTGAAATGAACTCTGGTAGGCGAGGGTATGAATTTCTTAGTTTGATAACACTGGGACGTTACTGTACACTCTGTTCTGTGGAACTCTGCAGTGTTGTTGATCTTTCAGCAGAACGATCCAAGCGGGAGATCCAGTCTTCGGTGTTGCCGGTCATTTCAGAAAGTTATGGTGTAGATTACAAACACAACAACACAAATAGTGAGGGCCTGAGGCTCTATGAGTCCCTTGTGTCCAGTGGTGGCAAAAATGAGCCGAAGGACACTTCTTTAGACTGGAGCAGTACTGAGAATCCCATCAAAAACTATCACAGGTAAGTTACTGTCTTAACATTCTGAAGATGTGTTTTTAGGCGCGTTAGCAAAATTGAGAAAAGCGACTATTAGCTTCGTCATGTCCGTCCGTCCGTCCGTCCGTCCGTCCGCGTGTAAAAACTCTCCTCCCACTGGACGTATTTTCATTAAATTTGATACTTGAGGATTTTTCGAAAATCTGTTAAGAAAATTCAAGTTTCGTTAAAATCGGACAAGAATAAAGGGTATTATACATGAAGACCAATGTACATTTTTTGTCATATCCCACTCATTTCTTCTTAGAATGAGAAATGTTTCAGACAAAAGTTTAGAGAACATCAAAACACATGTTTTGTTTCCAGTAACTTCTTTTCTCTCTAAAATCATGCCGTTTGTGAGATAATGTGGAAAAATATTGTGGAGCGGGGCAGGCTACAGATGACAATATGGCGCATGAACATTGTATGCTGGATAACTAAGGCTACAAGTACACACACTCACGTTGTGTAATACTCATTGATTTTCCACTGCAACAATACTAGCATGGATGCGCCTCAATGTTAAATTACATTGCCTGTCTAGTGTGAAATTCATATTGTTCATTCTGTGCATTATTGATAACTGTTGCTGATTTTTGTTAAGTATGTTGGCTGCTCCCAAGATACTGTATATCAATATCCATCACATTTGTAAACTACTCTACAAAGAAATTTCTACATTTTAAGCATCTGACTCGTTTACATGTCAGCTGTGTACAGAAGTGACTGGTTTGGTTTCATGCTGAATTACTTTAGTTTGATTCCCTGATGATGGCCCCTTTTGAGCCGAAACATGTAGGAATATGTGTGTGATTGTAATACAAATATCCAAGGAACAAGCATGTGTATTTTGTTGGTTGACTGTCAAGTATATGTGTCCATTAATTCCAGAGCTCCAAACTACAGTCTGCCACAGCTGCTGTAAAGCATAAAGTCAGATACTGTTACACACCTAACTGCCACTGTTTCATTCATTTTCCAAATTAACAAAGACTGAAATAATATGACCTGGATTTGTATAACTGTGAAATGCAGTCTCATTCTCTGAATTTTGAATATAAATGGCAAATATTCAGAAGAAATATAGGAAGGAGAATATTTTAATTCAGAAGGATGTTTCCAAAAGGCATTTTTGATATAGAAATGTTGTGATGGAGCCACAGACTAGTGAAATGTACAAGGTAAAGCTATTTTGGAGAGGCTCTTAGGGCTTCAGCAGGTTGAGGCTCCCAAAATTTCTAGAGTCAGTACATGAAGGTGATAAGGCTGTCAGCCCTACCCTCCTGCCACCTTTACCCCCAGGAGATATCTGGGAGATAGGAATAAGTTATTGAAAAACCGCAGTAACCCCAACTGGAATAGAACCCGCGACCTTCTGGCTTGTAGTGTAGTGACTTAACCAGCTCCACCACTGCATACCTGATTAATGAAATGTGTGTACTAAAAATTTTGGGAATCCAAGGATCAAGGGCTCTAGCACTACTGACGATGACAATACTAGAAAATTGATGCATGTTTATATTAATCTAAAATCAGTGGAAGATCTAACTGAATATATCAAAGTGTAGTGTAACTGAACTGCATGAAATGGTTTGTTGTGAATTACATTGCGACTTATTTGGTTTGCAAAGAAAGAAAGAAAGAAAAAAAAAGTGATTTATTTGGGATTTATTTTATGACCCATTATGCTACATTGTGTTGTGTAGACACAGTGGACTAGTGATGATTTCCATTCATTGTCAGAGTATCATACAATTAATGAAACTTCTTGTTTCTGTTAGATACACAATATTATATCTCCAAAAATTCTGTAAAATAAAAATCTGTCATCAGGGATTGATCCCATAGAAAGTCAGGGACTCTACAGAGCACATTCTGAGAACAACCCTGTGAGTTACAATGTAACAGATTAAAGCTGGATAATGTATGTAAACAGAAACACAAACATTTATGCAGCACACACAGTATTGAAGGATGGGCTGAACATGTAGCTTAGATAAGTAAATACATGTAGAATTATGGTGGAAAATTACTACTTGGAAAAACAAGAAGATGTTAACAATGTGTTATAGACAATTTTAGGGAAATTCATCATATATGATGTTAACAAAATGAGTTTATTCAAATTCAGATCCATTAGTTGCCTTTGATATTAGCAGCATTTAAATTTATGGTTATACTTAAAGAGAATTAATCAGTCAAGTTGTACTGACAGTGATGTGTTATTCTGGGTAATGAGTAAGACATTGCTAGTCTGTGAATTGGACCAATATGCATTGCTCATAATAAATTATGTGGTGGGGACAGGAAACTCGAGGTGTAAAGTACCGCATTGCATGCAGATAAGAGAGAGAGAAAGAAAGAAAGAAAGAAAGAGAGAAAGAAAGAAAGACAGAAAGAAAGAAAGAAAGAAAGAAACCCTTCTCCAGTTCACCCAGGCCTTCAACACTTCCACTCTTCCCACATTTGATAGCATATGTGATGCAATGTGCTGTGGCTGAACTAACGATTCCTTTTCGTGAGCCATGTCTGTTTAGTGTTGTCTGATTTCAATACAAAATTGTTTGTGTCCCCACCTGGTGTTGTACACAGAGACTGATGTTTAGAACACTTGGTATGAATGTCACACTAATGGAAGTTAGTCTATCATCATAATTCATAAAACTGCTCTTTCAACCCTTTCAGAACCATTTCCAACATATTCCATACATGCTGAAAATGCCATTTAGTTCTCATAGAACTTGTAGCTACTAAGATAATACTGCTCATGAAAGAGCAATTTGTCATAACCCACACCATTCTTCAAACTGATATTCCCACATTACTAAGACATTTGGGTTAAAAATGTAACTTCTGTCCAAATGCTGTGTCCACAAAAAATTGCTTCTCTTGCTTATATTTTTATAAAAACATAACATGATTAAATGTTGGTCTATTGAGGAGCTGTATGGTTTCTTCTGTCTCCTGTAAAATTGCATGTGGTGGGGTTATGACAAATTGCTGTTTCATGAGTGATATGTTATTTCCAATAGCATTAAGATATTCAGCTGTGAAAGACAAGGTAATAATATGAAGTCTAAAATGGCAGAAATGTTAGAGAGTCATTAAATTTCCTAATAGAAATTTCAGTGTGACAGTTACATGAGTGAGCACTTGTAAACTTTATTAAAATTATGTACAGAGTGAGTCCACTGTGGACACCCAAGTCACAGCAAAAGAAATATGTAGGAAGCAGTCCACAATACAGTGATGCGCCTGTGCACCGAAGGCATCGTGACTGGCCTCGGTCAACCACTACGAGTGCACCAGCACCAATCATCTCACGAGTGTCACGGGTCATGCAGACCGACCCCAGCGACTCGCTGCTGCATCAGCCGCCACCACCTGCACCACTTCCCCAGCATCCCCAAGATGATAAACTGCCTGATGGAGAGACAGTGGTCAGAGTATACCAGGTGTGTGCCAGCAGCTGTACTAGTATTTTGTTAGTTTTGAAACTTGGAGCCCCTCAGCTGCACATACCTATGAAGCTTCTGCTGTTGACATGATACAAGGAACATGAATATTCTGTGGACAAAGTGCAAGTATTTTGAATGTTAGAACAGGAGTTACATGTAAGTTACCATTGTGCTTGTAGGGATGATGAATGTCCTTCATCAGGAGCCAAGACTGAGATGCAGAACTGAACATGGAACATGAGTGTTAACCATCTGACAGCAATGTTCACTGCATGGCATGAAAACCAAAGAAGTCTTTAAGGTTAAACATTAATTACTGATCAAGTGAATGACTGGGCAGTTCTACTGATGAAGCACAAGGAACATGATATATCCAGTTGATATGGAATTAATTTATAATAATTCACCAACAAATGCACAATTTTATATATTTACACAGTTATTTTATGTTGAAAACAATGATAAGCCCTATTATATTGTGAACCCTGAGGGATCATCATCACGGAGTCTGTACGTTAATTAAATCTGCATCAGACATTAAGAAAGTAATTTATGATGTTTCTTAATGCCTTGTACAGAGATAATTGATGTACAGACTCCCAGATGATGATCCATCAGGAATTGAAACATGCAGGACTTCTCATTGTTTTTAATATAAAATAACAGTGTAAATATAGAAAATTGTGTATCTGATCTGGTGGTTATTTTAAATTAGTTATTACCAATGCATGGAATGAACAATGTAAATTTTGTTGTGGAATCCTGTTGTGATAAAACTAACAGTAAAGAAAACTGAGCAGGCTAGTTTAGTAGTACCTCTGTCCACTTGAATACACAGAGTGTATCAAGTTTAAATGTACATCAGGTTACTGGCTATCCTGATTAATGGTTGTTCTTGTCATCTCCATTCAGTCTTTCCAGTCAAATTCTGGGATATTATTTTGAAGTAGGTTCAGAATTGTTACTGAACTGTCATTCATGATGCTTTTGATGCTACATAATTTACATGAGATGCACTAGAGAAGACAAGAGGTACAGAAGTCTAAGAAACTGCTAGCAACCATAAAGCATAATCTGAATAATACGCACACAAGACAGTGTTGCTGAAAGCTAGGAATATTGTTCTTTTGGATTTTGAGAAATATATCTGTAACTGAAAACACAAACAGGGTTGTGTCACCTCAAAATAAGTGGAGTTAGTCAAGCATACACCCATTCCTTTTGGATCTTGAAAAGGGCCTGTTTTTATCCTATCTTGTATGTTTTGTATGAATGATTTTGAGAAATATATCTTATAGAAAAGTATGTATTTGAGCAGGGAACATTGCTGCGGGCAAACAGAGATGTACATAGCCACCTCATTTGCCACACAGTCACTAGTCTGCATACTGGTAACATAATTTACATGTATTACAAGCAGAATCCAACTTGCTGCAGTTTTCCTGGTAGTTAGCAGTGGAGCACTAGAGGGCAGCAGATGGTACTGTACAGTCCCAAGAGCAGGGCTGCCACACTGACATGGAAGATGAAGAAGTATATTTGGAATACTGCATAATGTTAACTACACTAAGGTGAAGAGCAGACTGACCATGTAGCAACTAGGGTGATGGAAAAGTGAAACAGGTTCAGCTTATGTGTGCAGCATCACAGTAAATTTACATGAGATTTGTTATAGTTCTGCAAGCCTGAAAGTGATCTAAATAATACATACACATACACTCACACCCCTTGTTTTTTGCCTGTTTGTTTTGCACCTTTTTACTGTAACACCCTTTGACACTTTACACCACTTCTTAATTTGAACTGTCTGATTTTTTTGTTTAATACCCTTTGGCTGGCTGTGTTCTGTTATACTAACCCTTTATTTCTGATGGGAATATCATTTTTTATTTATGCCCACTTTTTCAGAAATGCAACTGCAGCATACAACAAGGGCTGGGTGGATAACAATTCAGTCCCTGCCTTACAGAAACACACCATGTTTCTATTATAGAGACCAACCAGTTAATGTTATTTACAGAAATAGCTATTGTTTATTCCAAGAATGATAAAATACTTGAGAATTGTGTTGGCAGAGTGCAGAGTTTGAACGTTAAAGCAGGTGGTACTTACAGTTAACACTGTTATAAAGGGTTAAGTAACTACTCCATTATTTTCAGTTAGCCTGCAAAGACAGAATTTTTCTGACTCTGAAGCTGTACCCCTACCTTGAAAATGGCTGCATTTCATTTAGTGCAAATACTGAGTCTTGATTTCTTCTCTGTGGGAAATAAATAGGTGGTACAGCATTAGAACTGAGGCATATGATGGTGCAGTTGGTTGAGGCACTGTGCTACAAGCTGGAAGGTTGTGGGTTCGATTCCCAATGGGGTCATTGGAATTTTTCATTGACTTAATCCGTCTGACCGCACTATGTCTCTGCAGTTGCCTCAGCCTCTAACAGAAATGAGTACAAGGAATATTTCCTGGGGGGGTAAGGAGGCCAGTGCAGAGGCCTGACAACCTTACTGCCTTCATGTGCTGTATGTCTGGAAATCCTGGAGCCTCAACCTCATGGAACCTTCAGGGATAGCTTTATCATTCATTCATTCATTTATTTTCATCCTGTAGATCCGTACCGGGTTAAGTCAACCCTTAGGATATAGAACATGTCATAGGTAATAGCTTTACAATTATTTTACATTTTAATATACACAACTATACAGGTTAAATTAAGAAACTATGTATGTCTATATTTGTCAAGTCATATTACAATATATTCTCATTACTGTGAGTGTAATACTTGATAACAGAATCATAGTAAAACTATAGAAAACCACGAGATATTAAACCTCTCACTGTTTCCTTATG
>Ga0136643_10019467_pt1 | contig 10257 bp, 7 predicted proteins | sample TergutLab28metaG_FD_96883 | JGI IMG/M metagenome (GOLD analysis project Ga0136643, IMG submission 96883) | Labiotermes labralis P1 segment gut microbial communities from Petit-Saut dam, French Guiana - Lab288 P1 (version 3) (version 3) | ecosystem: Host-associated > Arthropoda: Insects >... | reverse complement strand
CAGAAATGAGTACCAGGAGTATTTTCTGGGGGTAAAAGCGGCCGGTGCGTAAGGCTGACAACCTTACCACCATCCTGTGCCGTTGTCACGAAATCTGGGAGCCCTAACTTCCTGGAACCCTCTGGGCCACTCCAGGCCTGTAACGGGACTGATTTACCTTTTACCTGTTATTGGATGATCGCTTATAATAGCCGAATGAGGCGTAGAGAAATTTTCAAGAGGGTACAAATGATTTTTTATTGCAAAAATTTCGGATTGACGCTTCAGATTATGGTTGTAATTTTCCGACGTTTCGGAAGAAATTGCTGCCTCCATCCCGTGGGCATGGGAGTAAGCTGCGTGTTAAAAGTCAGGATAATTTACAGTGTCGAGAGTAAGGAAATGTTGTCTTACGCTTCTACTCTGATTATTGTAAGGTGTTCATATTTGCAGGTAGATGGCATTTAATGTAGTTGGTGTGATTAGGCAGTGCGAGTGTCTCGAGATTGGAATGATTTATAAATAATTCATGGTCTTTACCAAGGATATGTATGTATATACATCACACTGGACTGACCACTAGCCGGAATACGGAGAGCGGTGTTCGAATGTCAAGAGTTTGAATCCACGCGTGCGACCTGTCACGGGAAATTACGACAGAAAGAAGAAAACGCGTAGAATTTTGTGAAGAATTTTGTGCTGTTTTTTGTGAAGAATTTTGTGCTGTTTTTATTAAGAAATCTGAAGGTCAGGCCGGTATTAAGGTATTTCATTCCAAGTTCCAGTGCTGTTTACCGTTTGCAACAGCGTGTCTTAGTGATGTTGGGGGTACACCAATCTGTCTAAGGCACCTGGCCTCATTTCCAGAGCACATAACACGTTTGTTGATTAGATCAAGGGATCCGTTGGATTCATTTCCGCATGTCTGCCGTAATTGACATTTTGTCACTGTTGTGCTTATTCATTAAGCCGACCACGCTGTTGGCTGGACAACCTGGGATCTGGTATCGGTTCCAAACAGTGCCAAGGATCCTTTCTCCCTTTCACAGAGTCAGGCCGGGTTTTGTGGCCCACACAGTCCTCTGGTCAATGGGTACCAGCAGTATTTTTCCAGGTATAGAGCGGCCAGGGCGTGAAGCTGACAACTCGCCGCCATTTAGTGTTTCCGTTAAGATTACGTGGAGCTATTCCTACGCTCCCTCATACACCTTCAAATCATGTTACTTAATTAAGCACAGGGACAACTCGTACACGTGCAAATGACGTTTTAAAAAGGAGAATTTAATTTACTGAACACGTGTTTTGGACACCAAATAAAGTCTCAGTACATTTTCTTTGAAACAAATGCCCAATATGCGTTAAGCAGTTATTTCCAAAACACAAGGGCAGTTCCCATTCGTTTGAGGGTGTTCGAGAACGGGGTACTGAGGAATATACTTGGGCCTACGTGGCACAAGGTAACAGTTGAATAGAGAAGACTACTTGACGAGGAACTTCGAGACCTGTACTCCTCTGAAAGTATTATTTGGGTCATGAAATCAAGAAGAAAGTGATGGGTGGAGCATGTGGCACGTATGAGACACAGGAGAGGTGCGTACAGGTTTTGGTGGGGAGACCTGAGGGAAACAGACCACTTGGGAGACCCAGGCGTAGATGGGAGGATAATATTAAGATGGAACTTCAGGAAGTGGGATGTGGGGGTATGGACTGGATCGAGCTGGCTCAGGATAGGGACGGGTGGCGGGCACTTGTGAATGCGGTAATGAACCTTCGGGTTTTATAGAATGCGGGGAATGTCTTGACTAGCTGAGATTCAGTTAGCTTCTGAAGGAGGACTGTGCTCTATGGAGAATGTGATTTAGTTAGTTAGAATTAACGAATATTTTATTCCAGAAATATGACGTCACAGCCTTACATTTCAAAATATTCTCGAAGAAAAACTTGTAATGAATATTTCCCTCGATGTTTTTGTGATTTGCTGACCGTGCATCTCAGTATAATCTTAGTAATTAACCAACTTAATGCACAAATTCTTGTTTTATAATAAGTTTATTATATGCATCTACATGTTTCGAGCACTGTTGTGCTCATCATCAGGAGGTCAAAATTTTATTATACAGCATCTGATATCGTCACACGTGTAGGTGACCGTCTGGTGCGCAGTTTGAGAGGGGACTCTGTGCACCGGAAGGCCACCTACAGGTGTGACGATATCAGATGTTGTATAATAAAATTTGACCTCCTGATGATGAGCACAACAGTGCTCGAAACATGTAGAGGCATATAATAAACTTATTATAAAACAAGATTTTGTGCATCAAGTTGGTTAATTACTGAGATTTCCACCATGTTACTTCACAGCTACGAATTTCTCCTCGTATTTCTGCATGTCGTCTTAATTTGCGTTTCAATTCTGTACCTGCAACAATTTTATCTTCATCGTTATGCCTTCATTTGTCCTCTACCACCTCTTTCTCTTTTCTTTCAATTTTCATTTTTATTCCATTACCGATATCACCTCTTTGAATGGACAGCGTTCCCGTGTGCTATGCACTTGCCACACCTGTGACATGACGAGGACAGCAACAGTGGCTGGAGGAGGAGAGGGGCGGGGGCCGGGGGGAGGGACGGGATGCTGACCTCTGTAAGAGATGTTAATAAAAATCCAACCAGATGCAACAGTATGCAGATATTTATTTACTACAAAGTCACTCTACATGTTTCGGATGTCACAGCACCCATCATCAGGAGTACTAAAAACTGTAATCGCAGCCTCCGGTACAGGTCATAATATCGGTGCAGCTACTACCCTCCAACGTGGCCTGATGAGGCCACGTTGGAGGGAAGTAACTGTACCGGTGTGTGTGTGTGTGTGTGTGTCACTTACACGTATTTTAAGCTTGGGTTCTTATAAAAACTGTAAATTACATAAATTCTTGATGTTTGTGAGAACGTTCATCATTAGAACAACGATGTAAGGAACCAACGTGGCCTGATCAGGCCACGTTGGAGGGAAGTAGCTGTACCGGGGGCTGCGGTTACAGTTTTTAGTACTCCTGATGATGGGTACTGTGACACCCGAAACATGTAGAGTGACTTTGCAGTGAATAAATATCTGCATACTGTTGCATCTGGTTGGATTTTTATTAACACTGAATTACGATGCACGGAACTCTGTGCGAGAGTCAACGCTTCAAACTATCATCCTTGTTCTCGAACATGCGACATTTATAACAAAATTTATGACGTCTTGGAAATGTTTAATTAACCTTTTGACGCCTAATGTCAACTATAGTTGACGTACTGCACCGCTAACCTCTAGAGTTGCATTTTATATATTTATTTAACAAATATAGGTACTGAATATTTTAAACATGGTATATACTCTCCATTTTTTCTCTTCAAAATGCAGTTTGTTTCATAATTCTAACGTATTTGGTACATGTATTATTCACATTTTATATACAGGGTGTGCTAAAATTTACAAAATAATTCCGGCGCCAGAAGCTTAATTGGACGTTTTAATCACCAATGATTATCTGTTCTTGTGTTTAAGCGTTTAACTGAGCAATCGAACGTCAAAGGAAGGACCGCCAGGTGAATAGAATGTATTGAATGATGTAAGCAACGAACAAGATGCAACAAATTCCGTTTATTGATCTTTTTAAATCAGCTCTACATGTTTCGGGCGACAAACACGCCCATCATCAGGAACACTTTTTGACTATATACAAAGCTTTTGGTACAATGCACCGATATTGCTGCAACATGTAGAGCCAATTTTAAAAGATCAATAAACTGAATTTGTTGCATTTTGTTGGTTCCTTACATCGTTGTTTAACGACCCCTATAGTTGTCGTACCGCACCGCTAACCTCTAAACTTTGCATTTTATATATTTATTCAACAAATATAGGTACTGAATATTTTAAACATGGTATATAATCTCCGTTTTTTCTCTTAAAAATGCAACTTGTTTCATAATTCTAACATATTTGGTTCCTGTATTATTCACATTTTATATACAGGGTGTGCTAAATTAAAAAAAAAATAATTCCGCTGCCAAAAGACTGATACACGGCCTCACAAACATCAAGAATTTATGCAATTTTCAGTTTTTATAAGAACTCAAGCTTAAAATTCGTCTTAGTGATACACACACATACACACACAGTTCACCTGCTGCCTTACCGTATCGTATTGCGTCTCCCTTACAAAGACCTTACTGTTAGCACAGTGTACTAAACTGGACACGCTGTATTGTCACAATCCTGTGGGCCACAGAAACACCAAGTGCGGTAAAAGTGCGCAGCTTTAAAGCTATCTGGTTCGTTTTGTTTATGTAAAGACACTGTCTGTGGGTCACACCGTGTGGCATCGAATGGTCGATTGTTCAATAAATGGAAAAGATTTTGTAACAAAGCAGGCAATGTACGTGTAACGTAACACTGTGACGCGTTCGCATAACCACTGCTGACGTGAGAAAGCAATGAGTATTTCATATTCTGAATCTGTGTTTGTAGCCTTAGTTACACAGCATGCAAAGCGCATGCGCCATATTACATTGTCGTGTGCTGCCTGTCTGACTCTATCATATTTTTCCACATTTTTTCATTTCGAAACTATTCGTGGAGGGCGGGGGGGGGGGACACTTGCTGAACATCATAAAGTGTGGGTTTTGATTTTGTATATAACGATTTGTGAAACATTAATAATCATAAAAATAATTCATCGAGATATTATCATGAATCAAAGTTTTATTTATTCACCAACTGATGTACCATTGAGTTGTCTTAAAAAACAATATTAAAATTTACATTAAAATTTACATTAAAACAGCTCGGACATGTTTCGGTGTTACAGTTACACCATCATCAGGGAGCGCATTGATTTGTACTTACTAAAGTTACAGTTGTTAAAATAGTCAATTAAAATATATCGGTGTGTGGTTAATACGGTGGTGGTGTGGATGCGTCCTTATTGGTGTCTGTATTTTGCACTGTTCGGGATTAGACTGATGATGGTGTAACTGTAACACCGAAACTCACTGGTGCATCAGTTGGTGAATAAATAAAACTTTGATAATATCAAGATGCAGCACGGTACGAATGTGAACATTATCATGAATGTTTATAGGTATTCCTATAAAGTGCCTGTCATTCATGTCAGATTTTAATGTAACTTTAATTTTCTCGACAGATATTCGAAAGTTCCTCAGATATCAAATTTCATGAAAATCCATCCATTGGGAGCCGAGTTATTTCATGCGGACTGAATGACAGACAGACACACTCACATACAGTCATGACGGAGCAAATAGTCACTTTTTGCAGTCTTGTTAACGCGCCTAAAAGAGCAGCCGTGTCCCATTATGTTATGTTATCTTGGCATTTGTGTGGAAAAAACTGAGGAAATGCTTGATGAAACTGTCAACGATCGGCGCTTTGTCCTCGTTGCGAAATATGCGACTGCCTAAGGCACAGGAAGAGCGTCCGTGAGAATGTTAACACTGTGCGCAGTTCACAGTGCATGTGGTTTGTACCGCGTGTTGGGGGTCAGTCATAGCCTGCATAGTTGGTCGTATACCGTAGTGACCCATTGACACCTGTTATTCTGCGACAGACAGGCCTGTTTAATAATAGAGAGACAACAGAAAGGGTTGTGACACGCCAACCGTCACAATACAACAGTGACCACACAAATACCGTCGTACTTAGCGAGGAAAATACTTTCAGATTTTTAATAATTCTTCTTTGGTTCTAGTAGACTATTTCACTTCATCTGTATAGTTTTCACGGTGCTTAATTAAGCACGATACCATGAAGGTGTATTGGGAGAGTGGTGGTCTATCTCCACGCTTTCGTAGCCTCGGTTGTGTATGAGGGAGAGTGGTTAGTTTCACACACCCACCGCTCTACCTCTGTGGAGACACCTACCGGTACTCGTTGGGCATTAGGCTAACTGGTCTAGACGCTGTGCGCTACAGAAAATTGTCTGCCTCTGTCTGGAATGGAACCCCAATTTCCTAGCCGTCCATATTTTAGCTGTAGAGACCGAACTGGTCTTCAGATGCAGGGAGTAATGAGAAAGCCTGTGTTTTTAACTATTCGTCATTTACTAGGGTAATGGAGAAAAAAAGATAAAACCGTCCCTTTACAGACCTGGACAGGGCCTTTGGGCTGCAGAATTTCTAGATAATCTGCACGTGCAGGTGGTAAGGTTGTGAGCCCTACGCTCTGGCCGCTTTACCCCCACTAGTTACGTCTTGTGCTCATTTTTGTTAGAGGCTGAGTCGATCCCAGGGCTATAGTGCAGCCGGAAGGATTGTATCAATGGAAAGTTGAATGACACCATCGGGAATCGAACCCGCCACCTTCCGGCTTGTAGCGCAGTGCCGAAATGAACTGCGCCGCCCCTAAGTAACAGGCCTGTGCGGTTAGGTTAGGTTAGGTATTGCCGGGTCGTGATTAATGCTAATTAATCATTGCTGCTGTTGACATGTCGAATTTGTAACTCAGCACGGAATTAATCCGTACCGGCAGCGTGTTTCAGCAACAGCAGTTGATACGCAGACCGTAAAAACATAAATCAAACCACAAATTTTTCTGTGTGTTTTCGTTATTGGCGATCACCGTGTAATGTGACGCTCTCAGGGGCCCAACTCAGTGTTTGCTGCGGCAAAGAGGCAAACCCATTTGGTAAATGAAATTTCGCGCGGTAATTGGCTTACAGGCGGGATAGCGATAAATGCCATCTGTTGACAGGAATTCGTACTGTTCAGAGGAGTGACCGTTTACTTCGGAAGGTGATGGCGGGTGTAACGACCGCCATTGATGTCATAGTGAATGCAGATAACGTGGGTGTAGCACTTTGACGGAAAAAATTGCACGTAATTACATGCAGACGTCACTTGGGCTGCTGCATAGCTCGGCTGCTCATATTCAACGTACTTCAGCAGATTTATATTCGTGGCTACGCCAGTAACGTTGCTGTTCAGGTAACGGCGCCATGTCGGTGACTGCAGCCGATGTCAAAACCGCGCAGATGTAAGTGGGGGGAGGGGGGATTTGATTCTTGTAGGAACAGGGGTTCGTCCTTTTTTCTGCAGCGTCCACATCGACCCTCGTTCCTGAAATGAAAGAGGTCGTATATTGAAGCTGGCAACGGACATCTATCTAGATTTGAGGTCACGAGGTCATGGAGAAGTCTGCATCTTATATCCTTACATACAGGGTGATTCAGGAGAGGCTAATATTTTGGGAGATGATAGTGTCGGTTATTGTGGGAAAAAACACAGGGTGATTCAGGAGAGGCTAATATTTTGGGAGGTGATAGTATCGGTTATTGTGGGAAAAAATACAGGGTGATTCAGGCGAGGATAATATTTTGGGAGGTGATAATATCGGTTATTGTGGGAAAAATAAGCCATGAATATTTGTCTAATTGTTAAATAAGTACTAAGAAAGAGCGGTTTTTATCTCTGCTCGCTCGCATTTTGGGTGATGCTGCTGCATAAAGAAACGTGAAGATCGACTCAGACGATCAACACGCGATCTTCGCAAACGAGCCTCGAAGTATATTGAGGTTGACGGTGTGATTTTGTTAACATTTGTTGTGAGCTGTAACAAATTTGTCATTTAACATTCTAAGAACAAACCGTTAGTATACCAACCGTCGGGTTTAACATTCAGCAATTCCACGTTCTGTCCATAGAGTGCATTTATCTGTGTGTTTTGTATATCAGACAGTGGCGTTTGCCCTATACAACATTAACTGATTGGTTTTTACAACCGAGGTTGGTGTTTACTGCGCGGTACGGACTTGGGCTTTAAATACGACAGTTTTGTGGTGTATTTATTTTGGTCATAAAATTTAAGTACATTTTGTCGGCCGTTTGTACATTTTTCAAATCTAATTAATGCACAGAATGTGGGACACACTGAAACAGATTAGGTTTCGTTCTTAAAGGTCCAAACGGTAAATTAAAATTAAAATAAATTGACAATAAGTAATTTCTTTTTATTTATTTCGATTCACAACGTTTTTTGTATTTGTAGATACAAACAGATGTGTCTCGGTAACCGTTCGGAATTAGGCACGCGTCTCGCAATGACTTGTACTATTAACTCCCAAAATATTGACCTTTATTTCTGAATCACCCTCTATACAGCAGCTAATGTGCTGTTTAAATAGGCTATGTGCGTGGAATTTAAGGTTATCTCAGCCGTGAATATTAAGATCTTTGAATGTGGGATGTGCCGTCGTGCAGTTTGGTAGATAGTGTCGACGTTTCGGGGGGGGATCACCTGTTTCCGTGTTCGGAGAAGAGAGGACTTACCTCACGGTAGTTCATTTCGATATGCGAGCATAGCGCCTGCGCAGAAGGTAGTTCTGTATATTAAGGTGTTCTGAGGTGTGGCACTTCGCTGACTTTCCTGTGGACACCAACGTTTCTTTTGAATACGCTGCCACACTTTTCAGGGCCGCTGATCCCTGTGGCCGCGCGTAGGTCTGTGGGCGCTCGCTTGCTGGAATTGACGGTTCGAATCCCGCCAGTGGCATGAATGTCTGTTATGAGTTTTGTGTGTTGTGCAGGTAGCGGTCTCTGCGACGAGCTGATCACTCGTCCAGAGGAGTCCTACCGAGTGCGGTGTGTCTGATGTGATCTCGAAACCCCTAGAATGAAGGGGTCTAGGCTCACGAGGGCTCCCGAGACATGACAGTAGCGATTTCAGACCCGACCCAGTTTTATATCCTAGTATGGAGTTATCAGTTAACCTCTTATCCGTCTGTTATAGCGATTACATTCAACAGGATATTTGTCTTGAGTTCTAATTTTTTTTTCGGTTGGCTCCCAGTTCGAGTCTGGGCCTTAACACCAGCTCTCCTCGGTCTTTTCGTGGTTTTCTACAGTACCTTCGGGACAAATATCCGAGTTCCTCAAATTGTGCAACTTCTGCTTCTTTCTACAGTCTTGCCAACTCAAAATTTATTAACCTTTTGGGGCCGGAATTATTTTTTTTTAATTTTAGCACATCCTGTATATAAAATGTGAATAATACAGGAACCAAACAAGTTAGAATTATGTAACAAACTGCATTTTGAAGGAAAAAAACGGAGAGTATATACCATGTTTAAAACATTCGGTACCTATATATGTTGAATAAATATATAAAATGCAAATTTGGAGGTTAGCGGTGCGGTACGTCAACTATAGTTGACGTTAGGCGTCTAAAGGTTAATCATCTTGCCATTCCATACTGTATTTTCCGAGTTACTAATCGCTTTATCTGTTTATCCATAAACATTTTATAAAACTTTACATTTCGTTTCGCTGAAGCAAATAAAGAACTACCACGCTGGAATGCAGAGGGCAAACAACATGTCAGCGGTCTTCTTGCAGCAGACTCGTTCTTGACAAGCTAACATTCGTCCTGCTACTTCAGTGCCATATCACCTCGTATGGAACCCAAATTCACTGCCGTCTTTACAAGATCCCGCCCATCGTTGCTGTTGCCAGCTACAGCAACCCAGTCACCACTCACTATGTATGATGTTAAGCTGGCGATCGCCATGTTTGTTATTGTAACCCTGTGCCAAACTGCTGATTCGTAATGTTAACGCATCTTAAACAAACCTTCATCCGTAATTCATTATTTCATTTTGTGTCTGCGTTCTGCTAGTCTTGAGTGTTGCTTTGTATTGCGGCTAAGTACGTGAAGTGTTTAGGTGTGTTTTGTAATATTGCTTGCAGAATGGACGTTGACAATGCTGTTGATGGGGTCACACAGTGTCTATTGAAATAGGCGTAACTTGGGGCTTATATGGGGGGGGGGATGACCCTCCAATATTTTTGCTTCCTAAGAACAGTTTTTTTTAAGCTACGGAGTTGAAGAGGGGCAAATAAAGTATTGTAATATTTTCTAAACGAGTAATTTTGGTGATGCAATGCGAGAGAAGGAGTGGAAAACCTGAGTTCAAACAAAACTTCCTCATACTCAATTATTATACCAACTAATGCACTTATATAAAATTTACACATTAAAACACTAAAACTGCTGCGACATGTTTCGGTCCTAAGACCATCATCAGGGAGCTGTATTTTTTGCCTTGCTAAAGTCACATTAAAAATAGGTACCATAATCATTTTTAATGTGACTTTAGCAAGGAAAATATAACTCCGTGATGATGGTCTTGGAATCGAAACATGTCGGAGCAGTTTTAGTGTTTTAATGTGTAACTTTTATATGATAGGGCTACTTGCTATATCAAAACAGTT
>Ga0136643_10019466_pt1 | contig 10257 bp, 6 predicted proteins | sample TergutLab28metaG_FD_96883 | JGI IMG/M metagenome (GOLD analysis project Ga0136643, IMG submission 96883) | Labiotermes labralis P1 segment gut microbial communities from Petit-Saut dam, French Guiana - Lab288 P1 (version 3) (version 3) | ecosystem: Host-associated > Arthropoda: Insects >... | reverse complement strand
TTACCGCAAGTATCCCGGAACTGAAGGTACAAATCAGAACCGCCACTGAAACCCTTACCACTGACATGCTACAAACAGTTTGGAACGAACTCGATTATCGTGTTGATGTTTGTAGAATCACAAAGGGTGCACATATAGAGCACCTGTAAGGCATGTAACAAAAACTTGGAGTGTTGTTCTGTTAAATAAAAAAATACATATACTCCTATCTTAAGTGTATTGTGTATGACAAGTTGTTAAAACCCCGACAATCACTTCGAATAACGCTGTATATGTTAATGTAATCTGTGTGGACGTGTAGACTGGACTTATATTGGCAATACTGTGTATCATGTTCGTAACACCTTTTATTGCCCAAATTGTGCCCCAATTTTTTTGTATACTAATTCATTAATTACAGTTCCAACATGTTTCGGTGTTCAGATGGTGTTGATGAACACCTAACCGTGTTTGAGCTGTAATTAGCATGTGAGTTAAGTATAAAAAATGGTGCATAAGTTGGTCAATGAAAGGTATGGAATTGAGTCTAATGAATGTGCAACGGGTGCAACTGCGAGCTGAACCTACGAGTCAGAAGGCGACTATCAGCTTCTCAAGAAGAATCTTTTTCCCTCCAGGCAGTTACTCAGTCTTTGCAAATCTGACATTCAGAGGGCCGTGCATCGTGATGCATTCTTATAATGAAAGCGAGATGCACTATTTCTCAAATTTATTTGATAAAGTACTCTACATGTTTCGGACAGGTCCACTGTACATCATCAGGAGTATCTGAGTACTGTATACACGCAATAGGTATTTGTGATGCTAGTTTTGTTGCCGTCTGCTAGCGTGGTCAGGATGGAACATTCTGACCACGCTAGCAGACGGCAACAGAACTAGCATGACAAATACCTACTGCGTGTATACAATACTGAGATGATGGACAGTGGACCTGTCCGAAACATGTAGAGTACTTTACAAAATAAATATGAGAAATAGTGCATCTCGTTGGCTTTCGTTATAAGAATCAATCTTTGCAGTCATGGACATATTCTAAACCGTTAAACTTAAATTTTGTGAACCGTACATTGTGACTCATATTCGTTAGAATGACCAACGAGATGCACACTTTTCTCATTAATATGTTCCAATTAATAAATAATAAACTAATGAGAAAAAGTGTGCATCTCGTTGGTCATTCTCACATAAATCTATATTGCTGTTCATATCTTAACGTTCTGTGGAAATGTAATGAATACTAACAGAAGAGCGGCTTGCATTTTGTAAAGGTCTGTATCAGTACGAATCCTAAGGAAGTACGAACAGTAATACGAATGCGGTTAATGCATTCACACATGCACGCACGCACGCACACACACGCGCGTGCGCATACAACTTCACACTAAAACATTAAAGTCGTGTGCCGTGACACAGAACCACGTATGCCACTGAGTCGCCGCCACGTGGGGTAAAGTTGTGAAATACTAAATTAGGTTATTCCGTTCTTTTGAGACGTTAACGCCAATTCAGCAGTTCGGCTATGACAGTACATATTTTCACTTTTCAACTGCACACGAAGAAGCGTGCATATGACGCACTGTTGTATGACAGCCAAGTTGCCAGTCTCACCGTTAGAGTCGAAAGAAAATCAACTGAATTTCGTCACCGAGTGCGCAGGACTTCTACTTTGTTGTTGTCCCAAGCCCGAATCCGTCAGAACAGTGTTTCTCAATCTATGGGTGGCGAGCCTCTTCTAAGTAGGTCGCGAGAATATTTCTTGATTCTAATTTAACAATTGTCCAACAAGATGCAACTTATTCAGTTTATTACACAACTGTAGGCAGCTCTACATGTTTCGGGTGTTGACACCCATCATCAGGAGCTTGTACAACTGTAAATACAGCTTCTGGTATTGATTAACTACCATGAGTAAAATACGCTGATATTAATACTAATGTATAATTTAAAATTCTAGATTGGTCATATTGAATGTTACTAGCCTTGAAGAATATGATATATAAAATACTGGTGGATGGTTAAAAGCAATATTTTTAAATTATGCACAACAAAACATATAAAATATATAAAAATGTATATACATAATTTAGGTTATGTTGAAGTTCTATCGGAAAATGTAATAAACAAAGTCAGTTTATTGTATTTTCCGATAGAACTTCAACATAACCTAAATTATGTATATATATATATATACATTTTGTTATATATTTTATATATTTTGTTGTACATAATTTAAAAATACTGCAGCGTATTTTACTCATTGCAGTTAATCAATACCAGAAGTTGTATTTTCAGTTGCACGAGCTCCTGATGATGGGTTTCAACACCCGAAACATGTAGAGCTGCCTACAGAAATGTAATAAACTGAATAAGTCGCATCTAGTTGGAAAACTGTTAAATTCGATTCACGATGCACGGACCCATGTATATAAAATTCATGAATCTAGTAACACACACTGGGGGTAGGGGTAGCGCAGTTGGTTAAGGCACTGCGCTACAAGCAGGAAGGTCGTTTGGGGTCATTAATTTAATCCTTCCGGCCGCAACTATGGCCTTGGGGTCGATTCAGCTTCTAGCAGAAATGAGTACCACGGATATTTCCTGGGGGCTAAAGGTGGCAGGTGCGTAGGGCACTCAACCTTACCACCTTCATGTGCCGACTGTCTAGAAAAATCCTGGGATCCTCAACCTCCTGGAGGCCAAAGGGCCTGTCCAGGCCTGTATTGGGAAAGCTTTGCCTCGACTAATTCACCATACACTGATTAGTGTATTATAACCACTATTTTTTTTTCCAAACGTGATCACCTGTAGTGACACTGTACCATGTTGAAGAATGACACAGACCACTGAGGACGTCGGTTGCCAGCCTCTCAGCGAAAGCTTTGGAATTATCGTTTTCCCCCCGAAATTGCCGTACACTGGGCAAACATTTCTCAAATTAAGGAATACCTGTACATCGCAAAACACAGAAAAATTCAAATTTACACGATCAAGAAGACTAACTCTTAGATGTAACAGCCATAAAGGGAGTCCCAGGAATGAACTCAGGCCCGTGTAAGTGCACATATGTGTGCCTTCATTTCACTAAATCATTCAAATATCACATTCCATACACCGATTCTTGTTTTCTTTATATTACAGCTATCTTCATTTTTGGTTCCTGGGGTCGCGAGACCGGGGCATTGGTATAATCTGTATATCGGCTCAAATTAGCAGAGGAAGGCAGTTTTAGAATGCAGTACCACCAATGATGCTGAGTGAAGTCGCACTAACAGCACTAGATTAGCTTATTCGTGCACCGTAACACTACGTGCGGTTATCCTACACAATCAATAGCGCAGTATGTCCATGACCATCACTTATTAATATTAACAATTGTCCAACGAGATGCAACACAAAGCAGTCTATTTATTATTCTGCAAGTTCACGCTACATGTTTCGGGTGTCAATCACATCCATCATCAGGAACACACAAAACTGTAACTACAGCCTCCGGTACTTGTGCAGCTACCTCCCTCCATCGTGGGCAAGCTAGCTTGCTAGAGTGAACTTGCAGAATAATAAACAGACTGCTTTGTGTTGCATCTCGTTGGACAATTGTTAATATAGATCAGCGATGCATGGAACCATAAACATAAAATTAATCGCTTTTAATATTGCTTTATCGAGTGCTAGGCAAATGCACATGATAGGTGAGCACGTGACATGCCTTCAACAAGATGACAAGGCAAAAAAAAAAAAGGCCGAAGACGGATCTTTGCACTTCGAAAACGGAGACCGATATTGTGTCCATTTTAAGCAACACAGTCTACTTAAATGCGAAAATATTACACGTTCGTTTCCAACGTTAAACGCCAGATGGAATTACAACATTAATTAATGAAATGATAACATGATTCATATACATTTATATTTAAATTAAGCAAAAACAAAATATGATATTTGGGTTTGATTTTAAAAATCATGTTACGAAAATCGTGTCAAAATCTCCAAGCCGACAGTTAAGTTGGGTTTCAAGGAAAATTAGAAATAATTGAAAAAGAAAAATCGACATATTCTGAAGTTTTATTATATTTGTCAATATTCCAGTGTACTGGTCATCAAGGCGATTTCGGTAACTGATATAGGCTGAAGCGTAAATCGTGTAAAACCTTTGATATAATCGAGTCTACAAAATCTGTGTTTATAGATTTCGCTTGGGGTGGGGGGGGGGGGAAGGACTGCGCCCCGGTAACCGTCCCCTTGTGTGTGCCAATGGTAACTGAACCTAATTCATAAGACATAGAAAGAAATAGCAAAAATGGATTGCGAAAATGTTATGGGCATTTGAAACTGTACAACAACATAAGAGTTATAAATACATCCAGTTTACACATTTTAATTGGCGTGCTGCCATTACAATGAATTAAACGGCGGTCAGACAGCATATATAAAATGGTGGGTATAGTAGCGACACTAATAAATGCACGTTAAGTGTTTAAAAGTACATCACGAACACAGTATATCATGAACACAGTATATCACGAACACAGTATATCATGAACACAGTATATCACGAGCACAGTATATCACGAACACAGTATATCACGAGCACAGTATATCACGAACACAGTATATCACGAACACAGTATATCACGAACACAGTATATCATGAACACAGTGTATCATGAACACAGTATACCACGAACACAGTATATCACGAACACAGTATATCACGAACACAGTATATCACGAACACAGTATATCATGAACACAGTATATCATGAACACAGTGTATCATGAACACAGTATATCACGAACACAGTATATCACGAACACAGTATATCATGAACACAGTATATCACGAACACAGTATATCACGAACACAGTATATCACGAACACAGTATATCATGAACACATTATATCATGAACACACTATTTCATGAACACAGCATATCATGAACACAGTATATCATGAACACAGTATATCATGAACACAGTATATCATGAAAACAATATATCATAAACACAGTATATCATGAATACAATATATCATGAACACAATATATTATGAACACAGTATATCATGAACACAATATATCATGAACACAGTATATCATTAACACAATAGATCATGAACACAGTATATCATGAACATAATATATCATGAACACAGTATAACATGAACATAGTATATCATGAACACAGTATATCTCTTACATGCCTCAACATTCCTTTACTTGATACGTATTTCAATGACAGCCGTTTCATCTCCGTATTACACAATAAAATTTTATCTACTAATGCATTATCGATAACTGCCTACACGACGAACTTATTTCATTCCTTCAGGACACCGACATTCCATCTGCACATATCATTTGTTGCACACTAGAATTTATCAATTTTTTATGTGTTTTAAATTTTAACATGTAATTTAAACTATATATTTTTAAAGCTCGGTATTTTACATCGGCACTTTTGGTTCACAAACATTTGTATTATCTCTATGTATCCATCGTCTGTCACTTCCCTGAGGATGGCCACGTGAGTGGCCGAAACATGTCGGAGGTATACTATGTTTATTATACATTTTTATACACTTAAGTGCATTTGTAGGTTTCGCTACCATTACTTAATTGCTCTATGTACCGTCACGGATCACTTAAAATCGATAAACTTCCTGATGATGGGTGTGGTTGACACCCGAAACATGTAGAGTGAACTTGCAGAATAATAAATAGACTGCTTTGTGTGGTTACACGTACGCATGTTTCTTCCTGGTTGGAAATCTAATGTTCTGGCCTTACTTTACTGTCGTTCGGTTTGTGTGATGGGCTAAACTACATGTGTGTAGAATGATACGTATTTTACATACTGCATATGTAAAATCAAGCTACATTTAAATTTTCATTAAGGCCAACCCTACAAATGGTACAATGCATGGATCAGTCCAAAGTGAAAGTTTAAATGTAGTTTTATCTGAAATATAAACGGTAAATCAGTCCCATTACAGGCCCGTGGTACCCAGAGGGTCCCAGATTACGTGACAATGGCCCGCGATGGTGGTAAGGCTGTCAGCCTTACACACCGGCAGCTTTTACCCCCAGGAAATACTTCTGATACTCGTTTCTGTTAGAGGCTGAGTCGACCCCAGGGGTCATAGTGTGATCGGAAGGATTATGTCCCTGAAAAATTCCAATGACACCATCTGGAATCGAACCAGCGACCTTCCGATTTGTAACACAGCACCTTAACCACTGTGCTACCGCGGTCTCCTTATTTGAAATATGCAATATCCAAAATGCACAGAATCATAAGCCTTGTCACACTCCTGTCTCTGCTTACGAAATGAGAACTCCTGCACAAGGCTTAACTCATCTTCCGGAATTATTCTACATGCATCACGACAACAGAAGCGCGGAGAATGTCAGACTGTATGTAACGGCACAAAACACGGATCCACGTCGTAGCGTACTTTCTTCCTGTGTCAGAATGCCCTAACGGCACACGTTTGGTTCCCGTGTATCAACAGATTTGCTCGACACGCAGAACTGTTCATATTTTCAATCTCTACGCTGGTAGTAACGTGGCTGCTGCTGGCAGGGAGAAAGCGACTTACTGAAAGAAACCAATTACCTGCAGGCTTATTAGCGTCTTTCCCCTCTAAACTAAACACGTTTAGAAAGACGGTTAAGATTGTAGTTACAAGCAAGGTAATTCAAACGGGGGTTGAGTGTAAATAAGTGAAGTGATGTAAAGTGTATTGCTGTGGAGTGAACTGACGTGATATATGTGAAGTGATTTTTTTTTGAAGTGAAGTGAAGTGAGTTACGTTGAAGCTCTAGGGAACAAAAGTACAATGCACATTAGGGTGACATACTTAGGGTACTTGATTGTACTGACTATTTTATTTGGTGTGTATCTTGTACTGTGGTTGTTTTAACTTGTTTTGTAATATGTGGGTGTGTGTATGTGTGGGTGTTTTGACAATTGTGCGGGTGTTTTTGTAATATGTGTACTTGTATTTACTATGTTTTATTGTTTTGTTTATGTATATTTATTCTTATTTGTTACTAGTGTAAGGATTACTGCCACCGAGTGAAAACTCAATTGCAGTAAATAATAGTAATAATAATTAACTCTCGATCCTCCAGTTTGTTGTGGATGCGAGGGACGGGTTAATGATACTACTCATGATAAAGTCCGTATGAACGCCATGAAAGTATGGTGAGGGGGAGATTGGAGGTACACCTGCACTCATTCTTAACCTCGGTACCAGACGCGAGCTTCGCTGGCCGGCCACTTTACTCACAAGGAAATCTCCCCCGTTACTTATTGAATTGGAGGCTGTGTGGGTACAAAATCCGATAAAATCGCCCATGCTAGGAATCAATCTACGCTTCCTCAGACATCCAGCCCGCAGACTAGTCACTATGCCAACTGAGCTACCCCGATTCCAGGTACTCTCCACACACAAAACAAAACCTACGCAATTACGTAGGTCGAAAGAAGCAGACAGCAATCCAAAAAGCAATGGACGGTTCAGGTCCAAAGAACTACAAGAAGCCTTGAATCTTTCGTATTTTTTATGGATGATAATACTGTAATTATATCAAGTGGGCAATACTGAGTAGTTTTCAACTCCATTTTTAGCCCAAGGACAGCAAGTCTCATATCTCCGAAACAAAGTGTTTGTTTCGAAGGCCGTATGCTCCTTCCAAACGTTGGTAAATATTTAGACTCCAGTTGAAATGTGATGGCACACGGCGACGCACGGGAGGGGAAGTGAAGGGGAAACCGACGAATGGAGTGGGTAGCCAGTACCCTTCACACAGCCTCGGAACATGGTGTATCCAGCATTACTACCGCTGACGCGCACACCTCGGCTGCCAGTAGTCGACCGAACTGACGCCCCTGCCGATTTAAATGGACTCGTCCGTTTCGCCAAAAGACGAAACCTGGTTTCTGCGCGTGTGCCATCACATTTCAATTGGCCTTTACCAACGGACATGGAGATCCCAGAAGACTAAATCCCGGTGATGGTGAGATTCTCTGCACCAGTCCAGTCCTGCCCTGGGGCCCACCCTATCTCCTGTACGGTGGGTACCGGCTCTCTTTCCCGGCGCCAAAGTGGTCGGGGCGTCACGTTAACTACCCACACCCGTCACGCTGCACGTCCACACCTGCTCCGGCCTTAACCTTATCATCCCTTTGATGTGACAGCCAAATACCGACAGCGCACCGAACAAACCCGTAACGTGACCGCGTAACTAACTTTTGATACGTTACGCGGTCACGACCCCCGTCCACACTGCCACGATACGGTGTTACGTTACGTTACGTTACGCGGTAACGTTACAAGTGTGGACCCACCTTAACGGATACCAAACCTTTCCCCGGTGGATAAAGACGTCGAAGCGTGAAGGTGACTGACTACTCATTTCCATGCTGAGGTTAAAATGCGACTATCCTATTTCACATATTTAGTAAATACAACACAGGCAACGTACATATAACGCAAGATTGATATATCTATTGACTGCAATTGGGCTGACACCCGTTGGCAGTGGTAATGTACAGTACACATGTACTGTACACACAAACAATACACAGAACAACACAATGAAACAGAATACGCAGAATAGAACATACATGGTAAGAATACATAAATATAACAATAAAAATACATAATTTACAAAATTAAACAGAAGCACACAAAACATAAAACCATGTACACAATGATAAAAAATGGAAACAAAAGAATATGAAAGAATGTGATAATCGAAACAGCCATATACGTGTAAGCAGCAAACTTCACATTGAGGGGCGTTCGTGCAACCATTGTTGCTGGGAAACGCCAGTCAGTTACATATTCCGAGAGTGTGTGTGTCTTTGCCACAGCTGCGCAGTATGCAATGCGCATGCGTCATGTGGCCTTCCCGGCTGCACAATATTTTTCCACGTTATCTCATAAACGGCACGATTTTCATACTGAACAAAAAAATGTGTATTTTGATTCTCTCTACTACTTTTGTCTGAAATATTTCACATTCTAAAAACATGAGCCAGATAAGATCAAAAACGTATATTTGTCTTCATGTGAAGTGCCCATTAATGTTGTCAAATTTTAATGAATCTTGAACTTTCTCGGCAATATCTACGAAAAAAATACTCAAATTTAATTAAAATCTGTCCAGTGACAGCCGAATTGTTCCATGCGGACAGGACAGACGGACAGACATGGCGAAGCTAATTGTAGCTTTTTCGCAATATTGTGAACGCGCCTAACAATGAATTCATGAAGAAAAAATCTGGTGCTAGCCGATTCAGTTACTATGCAAACAAGAAGCTAGAATTAGAACTGGCTTGTCTAGAATGAGGAAACGGAGCCAAACCGCCCTCAGTTTCGATGTGACAAGCGAACAGGCTTCCTCGAATTCGTTTGTGTTTGCTACACGGAAGAAAAAAGAGTGTATTAAATGGCCGCAGCACAGCACATGCAGTGCCTTCGTAACTTGCGGATTTACGTGCAAAGGCCCCACCACATGCGGTTTGCGAGTACGATAAAGGTTACAGCTGACAGATTGTTGTCGATATCAGACGGAATTATGGGTGACACACGACAGAGCGCGGCCTGCGATCTACGGGGAAAAAAAACCCCCGCCCTGCGAGTTGTTTCAGGTCAACATGATAATTCGCAGAACATGACATTTCCTTAACTTTAAACCATAAATCACACCTTACGGGGGCAAAATACATTACAATTTGACTTGAGGGGACAAGAATTACCTTACAAGATTTTTGTAATAAATTGTTACTGTGTTAAATATTAATACTGACATGTTTATTATTATCGCCAAACGCAATAAACTTTTAATAATATCATCCATCAATGCCTCGGTCCAGCATTTATTGATGATATTACTAAAAGTTTGTTGTGTTTGACGGATATATAATATATATATATATATATGCATATTTATATATGCCAGTATTATTATGTCAATGAGATGAACTGGGCATGTGGCGCGTATGGGTGAGGAGAGGGGGGTGTATAGGGTCTTCGTGGGGAAACAACCGGAGGGAAAGAACCCACTGGGGAGACCTAGGCGTAGATGGGTGAATAATATTAGGATGGATCTCCAGGAGGTGGGATGTGGGTATATGGACTGGATTGGGTTGGCCCAGGATAGAGATAGTTGGCGGACGCTTGTGAGTGCGGTAATGAACCTTCGGGTTCCGTGAAATGCGGGGAATTTCTTGACTAGCTGCAAACC
>Ga0136643_10019465_pt1 | contig 10257 bp, 8 predicted proteins | sample TergutLab28metaG_FD_96883 | JGI IMG/M metagenome (GOLD analysis project Ga0136643, IMG submission 96883) | Labiotermes labralis P1 segment gut microbial communities from Petit-Saut dam, French Guiana - Lab288 P1 (version 3) (version 3) | ecosystem: Host-associated > Arthropoda: Insects >... | reverse complement strand
GTAGTGTTGGTGGGAATGGAGGTGGTGGGGGTGGTGGTGGTGATGGTGGTGGTAGTGTTGGTGGGAATGGTTTTGGTGGTGATGGTGGTGGAGGTGGTGGTGGTAGTGTTGGTGGAAATGGTTTTGGTGGTGGTGGTGGTGGTGGTGTTGTTTCCTGGCACGTAACATTATGGGTACAAAGACTGTTGTACAACAGAACTCGTGAAGATTCCTGACACAACTGTTTGATACACACAAGTGTTATTTACAGATGTTATAGGTCATTTACAGGTGTTTTAATAGGTACTACTTAAAGTCTTATACGTACTGCATACAAGGAATGCCATGTCACGTGACAGATTTTATGTATGTTGTAACTTTACTGCCCTTTACGACAGAATATGAAGACATTTAAAGTTTCTTCTTCTTTCACCTCTCCTATGGCGCTGCTGCCCAACTTCAGCCTGACCTCTTCAATCCCCAGCCTCCAGGCGTCTCTATCTTCTGCTGACCCTCTCCGTGTACTGCGTTTCGACACCCCTTAGCACCCCTGTCCAATTCATCCAACCATTTTCGTGTGGGCGTTCCATCCGTTCTTCTCACTTCTATGTACCCTTGCAGTGCTTTCTTGGGCACCCTTTCTTCCTCATCACATGACCCACCCAATGAAGTATTCTCAATCTGCTATTCCTGTTTAATTCCATTTCCTTGTATAAGTTACAAATTTCTTGATTAATCCTGTTTCGCCATTGTTCATTATCTAACACAGGTCCATAGACTTTCCGTGGGACACTTCAAGCTGCTAGACAGGATGATGATTGCCACCCGCAGGTCAAAGGGAAACAGTCTCCTATCAGCTTTGTGGTGAATTAACCTAGATTACGTTATTCTTGGGGTATGTGGTGGCACATTGTGAGGCATTGCGCTACAAGCCGGAAGATCGCGGATTCGATTCCCGATTGTGTCATTCAAATTTTCCATTGACATAACCCTTCTGGTCGCACTGTGGCCCTGGGGTTCACTCTGCCTGTAACATAAATAAGTACCAGGAATATTTCCTAAAGGCGGCCGGTGCGTAGGGCTGACCACCTTACCAGCTGCATGTGCCGATCATCTTCAACTCTGTGAGCCTCAACCTCCTACAACCCTCAGAGTCTGCCAGGCTTGTAAGGGGATTGCTTTATCTTTACGTTATTTCTGGACGCTATACCAATGATCTTTGTAGCTGATTGTATGTGAGGGACGAAAGAATTGACGCAATGTTTAGCAAGATTACCGTAAATATCTCCGCGGATTCATTGTCTGTAGTAAATTTTGCTATGACTTCTGTATCTAAACTACATACAGGTCATGACCCAGCCTTACGACCCCGTCAGGCTGGGTCGCTCAACCCGTATTTTGCTCACGCAGATACAGCAAATGAAAAAAAAATATCTCTTAACCTTTGTCCTGGCAAAGCCGAAATAGAACGCCGAAGCAATGTTGAAAATATGTGAAAGGTTTATTGACGGAGACATACATTACAGTCACTAATCGCTTTAACAAAAATGTACTAAAATTAGCGACACCTTAAACTAGGTCGTAAATTGACTTTTCTGCCAATTTTTGGCACTATTATCAGTACATTCTTATTGTACATTACGTGCATAACATGCACAGTGACAATTTTATATTAATTTAATTATTATAAGCAGGCTTTTACGTATTCATTTTTCATTGTGTTTGTTGCAGTTCATATTGTCTGCATGCTTACCGAATTTTGCCGAAATTGCCCGCATCACACAACAAGTTAAGCAGGCTTGCTCTCAGAACTTCGAGCCAGGCTTATCTAACTCACATTTCCCGCACATTTTGGAAGATTTTGTGGTCACAGATCTGATTCTAAATCTACATTGTCAGTGAATTAGATGAATAAAAATGAGTACGTCGGATTGAGAGAATGATACTGAGGGGAGAAATCCGAACTATTTTGAAAAGGAACATACCGCTCTTATACTTTTTGGACCACGAATCCCGTGTGGGGTGCAATGGCATCGAAACTCTACCTCCAGGCTGCTAATTCCGAGAATAACCATCTACGCTAATCATCGGCTGCAGCTATCGCTGACAAACTGATACTCGCTTAGCTAGACTGCACATTTGCCACTCTTCGTAGCAGCCCATTCCATGCTATTTCGCCACTGAATCCTACAATGGATCATTTAAATCTAATGAATTTCTCTTTTCGTAAGATTATTTTTTAATTTTATTCACCCCCTTTCGGCGAGATCATCCTTACAGTCCCAAGCCTTTTGAAGGTTTCCGAATATAAATTTTTATGCAATTCTCATTTCCCCAAATGAGCTCCACCATATCTCAGGCACCTCTCAATATATCATCGCTAACACTGTATTGTATAGAGCATAAACAAATAAAGTGAGAAGATGAATGTCCTTCAGTGCAGGTATGAGATATTAATCGCGATTTCAGATAACTTTTACACATTCGTATAGTATCACCTATGGACTATGAACGCTACCAACTCGAATAAACATCCTTCTCACGTAGGTAACATAAAGGCAGATTACATTCGTGGGAAAACCCCAACTAGTGTCGAAAGGTCCTAGAAAAAAGTAGAGCTATACCTCTACTCACCCTAACGGCCTGCGTGGCCTATACATAGAGTAAAATCCTACCTACATTCGTGGGAATAATTAATTCCTTTTAATGTTACAGTTTATTTTTGCGTATAGAACTTTAAATACCAAATTTGGTCCCTGAACCTAAAGGAAGAGCAGCTATACGAGTAGGCGACAATTAGGGAACAGGGTTCTGAGGACAGTATTTGAACCTAGGACGGTAAAATTTGCAGTACAAGGGATAAAACTGCGTAATGTTGAGCTGCGTGATTTTTATAGTTTTCCGCTTGTTACTAGAGTTATTAAATTAACAGGTGTTCGATTGAGTGGGCCTGTAGCACGTAGAAGAAGGTTTAAGTTTATAATAATTTTAGTCTGGAATCGTAAGACTACTTGGCAATCATAATCGCGGGTTATAAGATAGTTTTAAAATTTGTCTGAAAGAAAGAAGCTTGTCAGGATACGGAGAGAAATCTGCTGGGTCTGGATAACGTATGGGTCTTGTGAAATGGTAATGAACCCTAAAGTTTCGGCAACTCCTTGCTCACGTGTGCGGTTATTACGTACCGCAGCATTTCCAGTACGATTTAGTTCCACGTCAGGTGGAATTATGGGTCACATTAGTAAGAGAGTGTGGCAGGCTGATATTGGCCTAGGAAGTCCTCATTTACCAATCGAAGTGAGAATTACAGTTGGCTTTAATAATAATGGAGAGTCATGTTTCTCCGACCTACGGCTAACGTGTGTCAGACAGGAACAGGAGTGTTACGGCTGAATGTGTCGTCGTGAGTAGGGAGAGAAGATCGCAGTGGTCATGATACGCACTCACGTCGATCTCATGACAGTGAGTGCAATAACTTTTCACTTAAACGGGTCATAATAGGGCTAGGAAAAGGTATGCAGTCAAACACAACTTAATCACTGAGGTGTATTTAATGACTATGTGATGGAAGCAACTACATGTTTCGGCCTGTATTGGCCATCATCAGGTTGTCTAGGGAACTTAAGGGCTAGCTACATGCATGCACGCGCGCGTGGTGTAGAGATCTCTACATACGCATAGCTTGACAAACCGAATCAAAACAGGAGTCAGATAAAACTCTATGAAACAGATAATATTACTATCTATATCTGGTCTGTTTCATAATGTTTTATCTGACTCCTGTTTTGATTCGGTTTGTCAAGCTAAGCGCATGTAGAGATCTCTACACCACGCGCGCGCATGCATGCATATAGCTAGCCCTTAAGTTCCCTAGACAACCTGATGATGGCCAATACAGGCCGAAACATGTAGTTGTTTCCATCACATAATCATTAAATACACCTCAGTGATTAAGTTGTGTTTGACTGCACACCTTTTCCTACTTTCACACACACAACGGGGATGACACACTTCCTAGGATCATAATAGGGCACTCGTATCCGTATATTCATCGGATCTGAAAAGTTATGCAGTAAAGCTACTTTTCAAACCACATCGGAATATGAAAAGAAAATTGAAGAATAAGAAACCAACTAGATGCCACTTGTTATATTTACTTTACTTCTTACATACTCAACATGTTTCGGGCATTAATATGTCCATCTTCAGGAGTTTACGACTATGTTGTTGAACTACCACATTGGCTGTATTGCTCTTGGATTGCTGTGTGTTGGAGTTAGGGTGTGGTTCGGCTAGGGTGGTATCCGGGCTGCCGGCTGAAGCACAAGTTGTGCTTGTATCCGGGCTGACGTCGGCAGCCCGGATACCACTCTAGCCGAACCGCACCCTAACTCCATCACACAGCAATCCAAGAACAATACAGCCAATGTGGTAGTTCAATAACATAGTCGCAAACTCCTGAAAATTGACATATTAATACACGAAACATGTTGAGTATCTAAGAAGAAAAGTAAATATAACAAGTGACATCTAGTTGGTTTTTTATTCTTCAACTATCACAATGATGCACGGTCCAATAAACATCAGATGAAAAGAAATGTCTTATTGAAAGCACACAGGTGTACCCTGAAACAAAGAAAACATAAAACTTTGAAAGATTCTTGACTCAAACTGTTGTATCCTAGGGAAAATGAAAAAATAATTAAGTAGTCTGGTTTTAAGTGTATCGGCTACAACAGGCTGAAGAAATTTACATAATAAGGAATACCGCAAATATTACTCTTCATCCAAGATTATGACGATGATCGAATCATGAGAATTGGATATGTAGACATGCAGAACGCACTGCAAATATTAAAGGCAAATATTTCTTTCAAGTCTTATGCATTGTTGAGGGGTTAAGAATGGAATGGATATTAAAGAAAGAATGGTGGAAGGATTTGGGCTGGATTAATCTAGCTCAGGACTACTATGAGCATGGAAGTGAGTCTCCTGAGTCCCATAAAAATATGAGGGATTTCTGAAGTAGCAGATAATTTACTAGTTTCTCCAAAAGAATTGTGCTCCACGGAACTGGTTAGTGAGTTTAATAACGCGACTCTAAATCAGGGATGTCACGTCGCAGGGTATTGTTCAGAAGAAGGGAAGATGCCGCTGCATTGTGTGCGACGAATGTGTGCCGCCGTAAGATTTATAGAGCGAACTTGAGACATTATTTATGGTAGAAAGACAATTCTGTGGCCAAACACTTCTAAACATTGCCGTCAGATTTATTTAAATATTGGCGGGTTCAGTTCAAGAAATTTCAAAACACGTGACTGTATGTTGGTAATGAAGTAAATCATTTTGGGGCAATAAATAACTCAGAAGAAGTGTTTGGGTGAAACAGTCACTGTTGTATTCTTCTAGTTATGCAGTTCCCTGAACTGAAGGACGCACATTAAACTATTACTGAAATCCTGTGTGCAAAGCAGCGATTAAACAAAACTTTTATACAAAATTTTGGGTTTAAGCCTCTGTGTAAATTAGTTATTTCATAATACTTTAACTGTTTTTATAAACCTTCGCAAAATTGCGAAAAACGACTGTTAGCTTCGTCACGTCTATCTTTTCGTCCGCATGGACTACTCTGCTCCCTCTGGAGAGTTTTTCATGAAATTTTGTGTTCGAAAATTTAAAAAAAAAAATGTCGAAAAAATTCCCATGTGATTAAAATCTGACAGGAATTACGGGTGATTTGCGTGAACCCTGATGTACATTTATGATAATGTCTCACTTAACTGTCGTAAAGGATATCAAAACACTCATTTTGTGTTGGATACTTATTTGTTACAAATATTACCACATTATCTCACAAACATTTGAGATTAGGTGGTAAAATATTGTACTGCCAGAAAGGCTCAAGATGACGATAAAATGCGACGCCTAAAAGATGCGACTTGCATGCCGGATAACTAATGAAAGAATATAGAAAAGGCAGTCGCAATGTGTAATACGCATTGTTCTTCCACAGTAACAATGGTTACGCGAACGTCCCTGAATGTTACATTATACTATATTGCCTGTCTTATTGCTTAATTTTAAAGTTTTCATTAAACTTGCAGCTTATGGGGTACGTAATCTGCTGAATTAGATCAGTCTGTTGCAATGCTACTGTTTATAAGTGAAGAACGACATGTTTCAGTAAACTGCTCAGACTGTGACGTTTCAAAGCACGATGTGGAACACCTGCTTCAAAATTTAAAGCCTAGCCTTTACTACATACCGCCAGGTTTAACATTCAGAAATTAAAATTACTTTTACATGTTGCATACGGATTTCAAAAGAAACAACGACTTTTTTCTTATACAACATTAACAGACTAGGTTTTGTATAACCGAGATGGAAAGTGTTTACTGCGCGGTACGCACCAAGTTCTTACATAAAACAGACACGTTTCTTCTCTTAAGGATCAAAGGATCCTGAACTTTGTCCGCAAAGTGTAACTCTGATTCATATGGATCTCACAAAAAAAAACCAGTAAATTACTGTAAAGCTGAATAATAAAAGACCAACTTGATGTCACTTTCTATTTATTTCACTTCGTATGTGCTCAACATGTTTCGGACATTAATATATCCATCACCAGGAGCTTGCGACTGTTCTGTTGAATTACCACATTGGTCGTATTGTTCTTGGTTCGATGTGTGTTGGAGATTTGGTGTGGTTGGTTTGGAGTGGTATCCGTGTTGCAGGCTGAAGCCTGCAACACGGATACCACACCACCCCAGCCAAACCACAACGTAACACCAGCACACATCGAGCCAGAGCAATACAACCCATGAAATAACTCAACAAATAAGTCGCAAGCTCCTGAGGATGGATGTATTAACACCCGAAACATGTTGAGCATTAAATAATGAAATAAAAAGGCAAGTGACATCAAGTTGGTCTCTCTTTATTCAACTGTCAAGATGATGCACGGTCCAATAAACATATTATTCAGATGTATTTCAGTAAGGCTTGGCAATTAGTTCCCTTTTCTTAACGTTATGTAACAAACTTCGATGTTAGTTTCGAACAAAATAACGAGGTTACATTCGCAAGCATTTTGCATGTGAATTCGTTGCTGCAAGACGTTTAATTTCTGCTTCGAGATATCTCTTGTTGAATTTGCAGCATATATGACAATTTAGCTTTCGATCCAAGTAAAAGAAGCTGAAATTAATTACCAAGTTTCAATTCACGTTTTGTGATAGGCAAAGTTTTGACAGAAGATTAATCAAGTGTGCATTTGCGTATACTAGGTAAAAAAGTTACATTCTGGTTTTGGTTTCCGACACTTGGGAAACGAAGTTATTTTAGTTATAGTGATGAAGAGTGGTGGTTATAACTGTTATAGTAATGGTGATCCCAGCAGGGCCCACTTTAGAAGAGATGACGGAGTGCAGGTGGTGTCATGTGTACTTTACAAATTATAGAAAACCCCGGCATGGTTTACTATGTGCTAGTAGGAGAGTAACATAAGCCAGACGGCCGCTGTGATTTATTTTAATTTACTGCCCGGAAGCGTCTTTCAAAATAACCGCACGACATTCACCAGAACAGTTAGGTTGACTACCAAGTTTCGAAAGACATTTCTCAAATACGAAACAGTAATGATACTACAGCACTGTAGGTATTATCCGACTTAAGCAATAGGCATGTTCTGGAAGTCCTGGTGCAATTCGAATTTTTAGCAAATCGGGACTGAGCATACATATGGCCAATTCTACGGGGTCCAGTCGAAGTCCAAATTCCAGCAAGCTGGTATTTGATCGACCGCAGCATGACCGACCCGCCCCCTTGTGTTGTCGCCCACTAGTATTCTTCCACTGCCTTCACCTCACTGTGATTTCTTTTCAGCTAGAAAAATTCCGACGTGCAGTTCAAAAACTGTGTTATTTCAATTTTCTTGCTTTTTAAAAATAAATAAGAGTTTTCGAACTTGCCTAAATCGAGGAATGTCTGTACCGAATATTTTGTTATGCAGAGAAGTAGAGTTGTACAACAGTAACAGCAGCAGCAGCAGTAATTACAGCAGTAGCAGATTAGAGAGTTACATTCTGTAATAAGTTTAGAGGAAACTACCTTCAGCGAGCTCCGTTGTTGGCAGGTTATGTATCTTGTGTCCTCCGTGTCGTATCCGAAACGTACAGGTGAAAATATCAAATACATTATTTCACAATTTATCTCGCACCCTCAGAGAAGAGTGTAGTTTGAGTATATTCTTCGGAAAGGCTACATAGAAAAAAATTCACTTAAGTACATGAAGTGATGTGATATGCTCGATTCACAACAAGGCAAAAGTATATTTTAAAACGCTCTTTGTCCACATCATGAAATCATGCAGGGAGAGCAGAAGTATCCCTGCAATCATTCTTAACCTCGACACCAGATAGAGATGCATGATCACCTTGACCTCCCGGCGGCTTTGACCTCAGAGAAGGAACCCCGATAGCAATAGAACAGGAAGCTGTGTGGCCTCACGGTCTGTCTGCAGGTTTTGGAGGAAGTAAATCTTGCTTGTTCCTCCCGGGAACTGCACTCCTGACCGTCCAGCCCATAGTTTAGTCACTACACTTAACTGAGATATTGCGGCTCCCCTCCTGTGTAACAAGGGGCTGTTGTACTGTAATATATATATATATATATATATATATATATATATATATATATAGTGATACAATAAACGTGATGTAGGATTCCACTGAACAGTGGGGGCACATATACACAATCTTATCGGGACTCAACTCATATTTGGGTTTCTCAGTGGTTTATGGATGATCACAGTCATCTGTTGAAGCGTGTAGGGCCCTCACTAACAGTCCGTATCGGTGATCGAAGAAATATCGCTTCTAGTGTTTTTAACGTTTGTGCTGTGGACATTTTCGTGTTTTAGCTGAAAATCGCAATGCATGTGCAAGTGGAGAGCTGTGTTTGTACTCACTGCCTGTGAAACGGACTACTTCGAGGGCGTCACATTAGAAACGGAAAGCACTCCCTGATGATGACACTTGTGACGATCCGAAACGTGTAGGAGATTTATTAACGTCTGATGTGTATATATTTTGGTGAATGTAAATTTCGTAACGGAAATTAATAATTCTATACCGTGCACGGTACATACAGAATTAAAATGTAGTGGAAAAGCTCGTTCATTCTGTATTCATTAGTATGATATCGTGTTTAGCTTAGTATGCTCTTGAAATGGATATCATTTCTCGGCTTGCTTTTTGAATTCCTTGTGTTCTCAGAGAAAGGGCAACGGTCTGCTGGATATGTTGCCGTATGTAGAAATGTTCTTGGTGTACAACCTCCGCCGTGTTATGAATGTTTATTCTTTATTTTGGGTGATCCACCGGCGTCTGAATGGGGACCGCGGTAGCACAGTGGTTAAGGTACTGTGCTACAAATCGGAAGGTCGCTGGTTCGATCCCATCTGGTGTCACTGGATTTTTCATTGACATAAAATCCTTCCGCGCTATGGCCCTGGGGTCGACTCAGCCTCTAACAGAAATGAATACCAGGAGTATTTCCTGGGGGTAAAGGCGGCCGGTGCGTAAGGCTGACAACCTACCACCATCCTGTGCCGTTGTCAAGAATCTGGGAGCCTTAACTTCCTGGAACCCTCTGGGCCTGTCCAGGCCTTTACCGGAGTCCGAGTTTTATGTGCCGACATTTCGGAACAGTCTGTCTGTCCCATCTCCATATGTGGTGTAAGAGAGGAATAACCGGGCCAACGCCAAAGACCAAAGTGCCAACTGAGAGCGGAGATTTGCGCAAAAGCGCAATTCAACATCCCTCTGTCTGTTTAGCCATTCTTGCGTTAACCGTATCGCTTGGCTCAGTGACAGACACCTTAAACTATAACTAGGATAGAGCTTATGCTAACGATTTCCCGTTGCTGTTGAAGACCCGCCGTGGGCAAACTGAAGACCACTGCTCAAGAGCCAACAGGCCATATGAGAATAACCAGAATGAGATTGGTACAACATTTATACAGATAAAGGGGTGGCACAGGAAGGGAGGGCGGGGAGGGGTCGTGTCCAAATCTTCTTGTTCACACGACCTGTGAAGATTGGAGACTGTTCCGAAACGTCGGCACATACAATTTCAGACTTCGGGGAATCACCCAAAAGAAAGAATACAGTAGTTCACTTGAAGAATATAAAACCAACTATATGTCACTTGTTATATTTACTTTACTTCTTAGATACTCAACATGTTTCGGGCATTAATATTTCCATCTTCAGCAAG
>Ga0136643_10019464_pt1 | contig 10258 bp, 8 predicted proteins | sample TergutLab28metaG_FD_96883 | JGI IMG/M metagenome (GOLD analysis project Ga0136643, IMG submission 96883) | Labiotermes labralis P1 segment gut microbial communities from Petit-Saut dam, French Guiana - Lab288 P1 (version 3) (version 3) | ecosystem: Host-associated > Arthropoda: Insects >... | reverse complement strand
AGCTACTCAATTTACCTCACGAGGCTGAGTTCACCCCGTTCCAGACCCACTACTACTCAGAAAATCTCGTAGCGCCGGGGATCGAACCCGGGACCTCTGTATCTGTAGCCAGAAACTGACCACTAGACCACAGAGGCGGTCACTACGAAGTGACACAAACATTAATTACAGTTCGTATTAAGCTACACATTGTAATTACCACAGCGCAATCAGTTTAATCCCATAACAACACAGGCTGTAGAGTTAATGAAGTTAGTCACTGTACTGTAGTTTGTTACCAAGCAAATCAGAAATTTGTCATCGCAGCATAATCATTATAATCTGTTACCGCAGCACTGCCAGTACAGCCATTACCAGACGGCATAGGCTATGTAATGAATTTCCAGGCATTGCAAGGGGGTATAATTCGTTTGCACAGCATAATCGGCGTCATACATCAACAGAGATTACGAGCAGTGGGCCTGTAATTCGTTTCGAATAACAGTCGATGTAATTCCTCACCACATCACTGTTCATTTCCTTACGGGATCACGGGCAGTGTGATTGTTGTAACACAGGCAAAATAATTCGTTACGACTATCCAGTAGTGCGATTCCAACAGTATAATCCCTTACCGTATCACAGACAGTACACACTTTGCTTCCAAACAACACAAGCAGTGCAGTTTGTTACCACAGCACAATCGGAAACATTCGTTACCGCGGTAATCAATATACTTTGTTACCAAGCGACACAGGCACCACAAATTTCGAGGTAGCATTTCAGTGTTCTCTTCGTTGGATGAAGTAACGCGAAGACAGGCAAACAGTCAGAAACAGAAACCGAAGAACAAGAGGAAGGCAGGAGAAGGGAGAAAAAGTAGATAATGTGGACTGCCGTTTGTGGCGGGGACCGGGGAGGGGGAAAGGTTCTTCGTAGGGCAGCACTACAAAGACGAGTTGTATCATGAGTGGGAGATGGAATAGACCGGAATGGGAGAGTTGGACAGACGCAACTCGAAGTAAGGCCGTCCTGATATGCGTTCAACTGCAAGAGTGGTGTCAAGTTCTTTTACCTGCCACTGGCAGGAAACTCGTTTGCCTCATGTTCCAGTCGACAAGCTTTACACCTGGTGTTCTCAGCTACGTCCAGAGTACAGTGGAATGGAAAAGTGGTGCTAATCTGCTGCTTGGACGTAAACAATTTACAGCGTGAATTAATAGTCAGCAATTCGCACAATAGCCAGCAGTACAACTAAATACCAGGCTTTATCTCAGGCACAGGCGTTCTGCGCTTACGTACCAGTTCAGTGTAGGCACACCAGGGGTGAAAAGTGGCCGGGGTCTGAAGCTAACCTCACATTCATCCCACGTTGAGGTTAAGATTGCAGTTCGTCAGGAGGTTGGGTGGCTTACTTAGTAGCGTGACTTGGCTTTTGGCTTAAAAATTTGCATTTCGATTCCAGGGTCAGGGATTTTCTCTTCACCGCTGTGTTCAAACCGACTCTGGAAAACAATCGGCAGGCGTCGGATTACAACTTGTATACGCAATTCGTATGTTATCACTATATTATGATACTTGAAAGACTTCAGTCCATGGTTATGCATTCACATATATGTTGTTTGGGTCATGTTTGAAACGGAGAACCGCTGTACAAATTGTGACAATTCTGATTTAATGTGGAACCGATTTAGTCACTGTAACGCGAAAGCCGCACTGGCTCAGCAAAATGCCGTTCCCAGAGTAACTATGCTAAAGATAGGAAGCTTATTAACAATAATGGCAGGAATCGTAACAGTAATGGTAACAATAGGAAAGAATTTTAGTTTTCAAAATGTACCTTGTAGTCGTCACGGCCTTGACTCAGTGAGGGATGGAACATAACTTAAAGCGGAGCCGGGATAGCTTGTTAGGTATAGTGAGTGAACTACTGGCGGAAGAACTGAGGGATAATGATATGGTTCCTGGTAGGGGTAAGGGATTTTTCTCTTCTCCAAAGCGTGAGGACTGACTTTGGGGTCTAGCCGGCCTTTTATTCAGTGGTTATCGGTGGCGCTTTACCTGGGTGTAAAGCGGCCGGGGCGTGAAGCTGACCATCTCTGTCTAGTGCCGAGCTGATTAAGCTAGACCTTCTTTATATGCCTTCATAGCGTGCCTAGGAATGCCTCGTAGCGTTGCCGTTACATAACAGACGAAACGACTTCATCCCAAGCCTCTTGACATGGGGTGTTGTTTCGGACGGAGTTCCACATTCTCTGCCTCATTTTCTTCATCTAACTTCCCCTAACAAACACACTGTTTTGAGCTGGACTGGTACCCTCACCGTCTTGTAACTTATCCATGCCGTGGCGTGAAGCCTGTGACACCGTCCTGTCCACCTAAAGCGCTAGCAGTTAATCCGTCGTTTTTAACGAGAACAATGACGATCTCGCGAACGTGCATATAGCGGCTATAAGCAGTAATGGGAATAAATGGGGGAGTGATTGGAGCTTGATACGCCAGTTAATTTTGTCATAGTAGGTTTACAGATGATACGGAGCGATGTTCAAACACCCTATCCCCCCTACTAAGGGTATAACTTGCAGCTGCACTTCCGAAGTTAAAAAGGGAAAAACAGTACATGTGTACACTGGGTGGCAACATCACAGTATACGATATCCTGTCTGGGAATCCTAGTAAGAGTCTGTGGTACATAAATAACTACCGTATCGTTGTCCAGCACAGGTAGCAAGTAGCAACAGACAAAACTGGTCATGAAGCTAAAACAAGACTGATTAACACCGAACTTGCTACGTCTGAACGTTATGTTTGAAATCTGCTTGAGTTTGCGCCGAGGCGAATGCAGTCTGTGGTTGAAAGTAGGGAATTCTGGGGGGCTAGCATATTAATGCTTGGCATGAGTAATTGGCAACCTGTAAGAAACGACAAGTTTTGCAGGCGAAATTGTCGGAACCTTTAAATAAGAATTCCAGTAAATAAATCACGGGGGAGGGGGGAGACATAAAACAAAATTAATCACACAAATACGTTCTTCAATCACACTTTTGCCCCACCATTGCAAGGTCCATATAAGCCGAACTTCTGAAACGTGTGTTAGTTGAATAACATAACTGTACGATGGAAATTGGCATTTATGCAAGTACAACATAGGCCGGGGGGGGGGGGTGGGAGAATTAAAAGGAAAAAGTTTGCCGAAACCACCACTCGAACTGGAACATTTTATATCGCATCAACGCTGGTCTTACCCACTTCTGTACCAGCTAGCATACACGTCCAAGCGAAGTGCAGAATGCACCCTCATTTTGCTGTGGCTGCCAGTTACACAGTTATTAGAATTTATTTTTATTTCAACCAACAATGCACAATATTTTTTATTTTAACAATATTTATGTTATAATCACTTCTACATGTTTCGATACATTTGTATCGTCCTCCGGGAGTTCCGAAGTTGTACTTCGTTAAAGGTACGCAGTTTGTATAGTGTGTATTGTTGGTTGAAATAAAAACTGTATACAAGATGCACTGTACATACATAAAAAAAGTAGAATTAATACACGATTTTATTTAGATGAAACATTCGTGTCTTTGCTTAATGTGTGTATGACAAACAACTGAAATGTATGGAAGGTAGAGCAATGCCTCATAGAAGAAGTACAATAGGAAGTTGCGAATGATTTTAATTATGACGCCAGCTGTGTGCTTACATCATTTCCGGTTTCCGACCCACTTCCAAAATTTTGAGCGCTTCAGTTTTGTGTGCCGTGTGTAGTTCTGACGGCCCGGAAGAATGAATTTGTAGCCTGCATGCGTCCTTTCTTGTTTATGGAATTCAGTTTTGTTTACAGCGGGTTTTGATTTGTATAAACTAGGTGCACATGCCGTTTCTATTTGTGTGTCCTTATATCGCTAGCGAACATTAGCCACATCCTCCATTATTAGTCATTACTGTGCTTGTCACGTCGTTGGTCTTATTGTTTCTTCTTTGCCTTTTTATGAAGTTTTTTGGTTTATTCTTTTGAAGCCATTACCTTACCGTTTTTATTACGAGACTGTATTCATTTTATTTATATTGTTTCTTGCAAGTAAATAATGAACTCGGTGTAACGAATCCATAGGCTGATCGTTTTGGTTCTTGGGTTTGAGTAACAAGTTATCTATAGTGGTAACGCTGGCATTGAGTTTTGTAGAAATGTCTTTAGGTTGTAATACTCGTGTATGTGTGATGTTGCTTCCTGTCTTTAGATCCAGGAAAGCCGTTTCTGTGCATTTCGGCTGGGGCATTAAATTTCAGTGTCTAATGCACCCCGTTGAAATAGTTTCTCATATATACTGCAGTATTTCTTATGTCCTAGGTTATGAATGCTTATCATCTACGTGTCCAGCGCATTAGCTGATTGTTTTAATTGGAGTATTGTGGTATATAAGCCGTCATTGAGAGTTGCGCAGTGCAGTTCCAGACGTGAACCCCGTTATTGTTGATGACATTGCTACCCCTTTTGTGGATGTTTGTAGGGCCACATCAGATATAAAGTAATGTGATTGCACGTGGCTTTCAGTAAGTTTATCTTTTCCTTTCTGCGTAGTCATCTGTGTTATTTGTAATCTAATATTGTGCCACGTTTATGAATTCATTTATAGGTGATTCAAAATGTACGATGCAGATTGTATACAGTGCCATCGGTTTACATTCTGTGTTGAACTTTAAATTGGAAAGGCTGTTGGTAATTGTATAGAATCTTCTGTGTTGTGTTAGTGTGGTAGTTTATCTTACTCTTAAACTGCTGCTGTAGGAGTGTTTTAGAAACTGTGTGAGCTGGGTTATTTATATTGTGCACAGTAAGTATCGTAGACGTGAGCCTATCATTTTGTTTAACTTCATCGCTGCTGCTAATTTAAATGTCTCTGGGATTATTTTTCTTACGAATATGTTTCTTCTGCTCTGCATTAATTATAGTAGTATTTGATTTTATTGCTGTTGTATTATTCTTTGCATCTTTAAGATTCGGTCTCTTTGTATTTATATAAATTGAGTTTCTTGTGTACATTGAACAACTTTTGTGTTTAGCTTTATTACCAGCAATGAGCAAAGGAGAAAATATAGTAAAATGGATAAATGGACAAAGGATAAGCTGGTTAGGTCACCTAGAGAGAATGGAGGAGGATAGGATGCCCAAAAAGATCTTCACTCAAGAACTGGAAGGGACGAAAAGAGGGGGAAGACCCAGGAAAAGATGGAAAGAGGAAGTAGTATGAGATCTTCAAGTGCTGGGAGTGAGAAGATGGAGAGAGTTGGTGGCAGTTAGGAAAAAAATGGAAGGACATTGTTCGACAGTCCACAAAGCCCACAGTGGGCTGTAGTGCCAATGAAAAAAGAAGAAGAAGTATTACCAGCAATTAACACCACCTTTTCCCCTTTATTGGCTTTATTCTAATTATTATTTTCATTTACCGTTTGTTTTAGTCTCTTTATTCCACGTCATTGCTTTTTATGTAATCATGTTTTGCTTATTCTTAATTTTAACGTACAGTAATTGACGAATATTTCCCTCGACCGGATATGTTCAGGACCGAGATTTGTTGCACCGAATTAAATTGTGTTGGATAATTATATTTAATGAATGATGTACGTGTCTAGCTTGTCGTCCGGTGTGTTTTTATGGCACCATACATGACGACAGAGGCAACTTCAGGCCAAGTGCTTCCAGACTTACGGACCGGTCTGTTCTGGTTCTAGGTGAGAGGTGATTGTAGAGGGGTACTGAGAACAGCTGTTTAGTAAAGAGAGGTTGGGTTCTGACATTCTCCTTGGTGAGGCCACAAAATTTGTAAGCGCCATAACCTGGCGAGATTTAATGTCTCTCGTACTGACGACGCACTGTCTTAACATCTGCGGTTTGCAGGGTATAATGAAGATTATATGCTGTCTTATGATGACCCTTCAACTGTTGGAGAGGGTTACAAGGCAAGGGAAATGCGGGTGGAAAGACGAGCTGCGATATCGACAGCGATTGGGGGGTGGGGGAGTGGCAGTGTAGCTAAGATAAGCTACTCAACTTTAGCCGGCAATTAGCATGAGATTTATTGAAGAAGCATCATGCAGGAAGCTTACCGTAGCACCACCAGACGTGCTAGTGTTACTCAATATTTACGTTGCTTTCTGTCTTCACACCAAATACTTACATATTTTACCGTCGCACCAGTAGAAAACGTCCCTTGGAATTCAACGAGAAATAATTGCTTCCACATTCTTTTCTTCATCCTATTTTTTCCCCTTCCTTGTACCTTTCCTTCCCTTTATCACTTCTCCTTTAAAACAGTCAATGAAGTCAGTAATTTTACCTTCATATAACACATTTTCGAACTGTAGAGCTACAGTCTGCGTAAATTTGTGAACGATACTCCTTTCATTGGAAACAGCGTTAAAACGACGTAAGACACACACACGCACGCGTAAACGCCCACGCATATTCAATCATAAACAGTATCCTGTTTTGTGGCACGTACAGGGAGGCATTGTTGTGCTGCCTGGTATCTGTAAATTCAAGTGAGAGTACATTAATACTCGCCGAGTGACACGGCCGTTTCCTTCTGCACGTTTCCACACTAGTTTTCACAGGCACTGTCTGCGTGGTAGTCTCAGACTTTGCTTTTCATACTGCTAGAAGAGCTGCAGTAACACATTGGAATGTAGGTAAGAGATATTTTTACTTACGCGACTTCTGCACTGTGAAGGTTGGATGGGCAAGTCATGTCTCGACCAGTTGAAACCAGCAACTCGGAGCACTCGACTTTACTCCTCTGGACTGACAACAGAAGTGAGATCCCCCGCCTCCTTCCCCCGTTAAAGCCTCCAAACATTCCCCTCATCTTGGCAAGCTGTGTGGGTTTGTTCTTAGTACCTTAGCTGCAGACAAATTACGTATCGATAACAATCCGCTCGCCATCTGATCGCGTATTGCCAACATTGTACACTCTGTAGTAAGTATGAGAACTGTTTTTACGTATCGATAGCAGTCCACTCACTTTTAATGACGTAGATTTGGGTGTGATCGCATCTCCGAGGAGCGTCAATTAAAATACCACCGTCCTTCCGTTCATCCATCTGCCCTACCGTTTGTCTGTGAGCGTATAACGCCAGAACGAAGCGAGAATTGATATCGGGTCATTTTACAGGAAATTTTCGAGCCGTTTCAGTTTCGGTTAAAATCGGATAAACATAACGGACGCTTTAAATAAAGACAAATACGCGTTTCTACGCGCACCACCAGCGTACATAGGCTTACCTAATCCCACGCGAAAATCAAGCTTAGTCGTCAATACGGCTATCCCATCATCCCACACGAAATGCGAAAGGAAGTCTTGAATATATTTAGCCTGTCCTGTAAAGGATGTTTGTTCTCTTCTGTTACAGTAGTGTTTTTTTAACATAATGTTTTGAAGCTTTCGCTGTCCGCAGAAATTGCATATACTGTACGTTTTATCTGTACAGGGTTATTCAAAATGCTTGTCTCGGTTTTAACAACTTGTCATACACGATACACTTGAGATAGGAGTATATGTATTTTTTTTTATCTAATCGAACAACACTCCAAGTTTTTGTTACATACCTTACAGGTGCTCTTTGAAAATTTCTAGGTCCATCGGTGCAAACTACATACTCCTATCTCAAGTGTATTGTGTGTGACAAGTTGTTAAAACCCCCACAATCATTTTGAATAACCCTGTTGCACTGATGGATCTAGAAATTCGCAAAGAGCACCTGTAAGGTCTGTAACAAAAACTGTTCTATTAAATAAAAAAAAAAATACATATACTCCTATCTCAAGTGTATTGTGTATGACAAGTTGTTAAAACTCCGACAGTCATTTTGAATAACCCTGTATTTTGACAACACCTTGATCGATGGTAAATTTTTGCTGCGTTATGGAGAAAACGTACAGGCTTTATGGCGTTGCAAGATACATGTAAAAACTGGCGTTTGCCAGTGTGAACTCTTCAGTCTCCTCGCTGTTTTGGCCTGTAGGACAGAAACAGACGGTAATGAGGGTTCACGTTGGTCGTGTTGGAAGGATCGTCGCGGATGAGTCATCCAAAATGAACTCGGTGGATGAACCAGATTCCGGTTACATTTTTCATCCACATCGAAAAAGGATAGTTTATTTCAAAATGGCAGCAACTGAAGTCTTGCGTTTAGGCACAGTGTTATGTGTGGCTGTTTCGTGAAGGAATGCAGAAGAATTATTGAGAAAAAGAGCCTTTGTTGACAGTGAGGTTCATGGAATACAGACGCCAGGCAGGAATGAATGTGCTTGCTTGAAACAAAACAATTTCGGCACATTAATGTCGTGTAGGCTTGCAGTACAGTTTTTCTTGTTTTGTTGCCTTAGCTCATCGGCATATGTAGTACTAATTTTTCTGATTTTAAATTTTACATCCTCGGCGGCGAGTTCGGAAAGTTCAGCTTCTGCGAATGCATTTTCACTAGTTGTTTTGTTTGTAGCATGCTCACATTTTGTGTTCCACAAACACTCACCATCCTTCATAAAATCTAGCACAAATGGTGTGTGGCCGCCCTTCCATTTAAAAATCATAGTAGGTTATTTTCAAACAAAAACAGAGAAATAAACCAGGCAGCAAACAGGAGAAGCACCCCTTAGGTCATTGCAGAGAAACACGTAGTAACAGGTTTGTTTACTTCGATACTGGAGATGGTCCATTCAAAGTAAATCCAAGTTGGCCGCAGCCAACTTATTTCATCCTTCATCTAGGATGATCACTTTTGATGTCTGGACTGTCTACACTGTTCTCTTTCACTGATTCATCCATTCCCCTAGAGAATGCGAATTGAAAATCTGGAAGCAATAAACAGCGAATTCGTCAGAAGAGTTATGCAGCGCGTGGACATTCCGCATCTTGTTAATGACTTTGGTTAGTGTAGCACCAAAGTTCTGTGTCAGTCGTTAGCACGTACCCCTCGTGGGGAACACGAATGTTGGCTTACCGAGAGCAGTTCACTGTAGTCTACTCACATTTCAAATGCCCCGCGTAATACTGAATGTATGTTTCAGAACTTACGGCTCCAGTAGCGAGCGGTATTATTATTTAGACGCTGGCAGCGGTCTTATCTTAAGATAACAATGTTTTAGAACAGTGGTTCAAAAAGTGTGGTCGGAGGATCCCGAGGGATCTGCGATCAGTTACCAGAGGATCCGTGGGTACGTTTCTGTAATGGCTGCTTTGAAGTTTACTTATTTTTTAATTTAAATAAATAATGTTTGTTAAAAGTAGTCGAGGGACTTCTTTAATACGCGATGTTTTTATTCCGTACGACCGTTCGAATATCTGTTTAAGAAACTCCCTGTATCCACGAAGCGAACAACATTCATTTTATTGAAGGTAAAATCATGCACTGCATTGTTACATACGCCACTGGTATGTATTAGCGTCTATCTAAAATCAGTTCTGAGATACAGGTTTTTAATTGTGGATTCGTGTCGTCCGGACGCGCTATATATGCTTGATTAAGGGTAGGACGATTCGTAGTTATTTTTCGAAGTCAGAATGGGTCGGCGAGCAAGACAGTTTAGGAAACACCTTCTTATAGGCATTCAAAAAGAAGCTGCTTACAGCGACACCTAGTCTTGTTACGCCTCTTCGAACTTGTCTGTCTGTCGGTCTGTTCGTCCGCACCGAACGGCAGGACTCCCACAGGAAGGGTTTTCTTGAAACTTCAAGTTGAGGTTTTTACACAAATTTGCCAGCATATTCAGGTTTTTGTTAAACAGAAATGACAGGCACTTTGCATAAAAACTTTTCTGCATTCGTGATTATGTCGCAATGTGATTGATTTACGTAACTGAAATAGACGGTGTTTTCGGTGATGTATGACCTGGCGGCCTAAACACAATAATCCAGTATGGTCGACAAACCTCGCCGCTTACGAGTTCCTTACAAGAATTACGCTATTTTGCTGTTCCTGAGGTATCGTTTGTGATCGAGGGTAAATCTGTTGCTGACATCCAGAGCTAAGTTAAAATAACGTGAGTTGCTTATAACGCGGAGAGATACGTTTAACCTACTCGCATAGTTACTGTTTTTGCTGAAGATAGTCACGAATTTAGAATCTGGGGCAGTTACAGATCGAACGTGCCATAAGTGTTGAAGCTTTGTGGCTTTCCTAGTTTTATAAATAATTTTGTACTGACAGTCTGTGTTCGGTCGTTATCGCTTTGCACTGTCGCGGGAAACGAATGCCGGTAGGCCAAGGGTGCACAAATTT
>Ga0136643_10019463_pt1 | contig 10259 bp, 8 predicted proteins | sample TergutLab28metaG_FD_96883 | JGI IMG/M metagenome (GOLD analysis project Ga0136643, IMG submission 96883) | Labiotermes labralis P1 segment gut microbial communities from Petit-Saut dam, French Guiana - Lab288 P1 (version 3) (version 3) | ecosystem: Host-associated > Arthropoda: Insects >... | reverse complement strand
GGGTCAAGGGTTGGAATGGGTTGTGCTTTGCCTCTACTCCCTTTATATGGCCTCCTGACTTTTACAGCGGAGAATTTTCCTTTTTTTCCCTTTCCCCCCCCCCCTCCCTCCCTCCCTACATCCCCCTGCAAGTAGGTTGTTGGTAGGAAAGACTGTTAAGTCAAAGATTTTATCCCCATTTCATTCTGCCCCATCTCTCATGTATTTTGTGATGGAATGATGATAAATTCAATATTTTGTTCCAGATTGCAACCAAATACCATGAGCAGCTGACCACAAAGGCCCTCATTGATCTTTTTGAGTCATTCAAGAGCTATGAAGGCCTGTTCTACTTCCTGGGTTCTATTGTGAATTTTAGCCAAGATCAGGAAGTTCATTTCAAATACATTCAGGTACAGTAAATTTGTAATCGGATGAGAGAAACAGTGATGGCAGTGTTTTGTATGTGGGACTCTCATACGGTTTCTTTTGCAGCACGACCAGCAGAACCATATTGTTTGTGAAGTTAGCATTTTTCTTTCAGTAGTGTTATGGGTAATTCTATATTGTTGCTGTGAAACCAGACATGTGGCAATACACGTGAGTGATGGTTTTGACATTGGCCACTGTCACAAGAGAAAAAAAACCAGGACCTTTGGTGACTGGATCTGTCTAGGTCTCGGTTTCAGTCTTCTGGTGGAAAGGAGAGAGGGAAAATCTACTCAAAAGAGCCGCTCTCAGTCACTGGTTATCCATATATACATACACATTGGAGTAGTTGATAGCAATCTGTGTAGTAGGAACAGCATAAACCACTCTGTGACATCTTTCAAAATGGATAGCTGTTAGGTAGTTTTTAAACTTCTTATATAGTCCTGATTTTCCACATTTCATTATGATCTGGCCGTAAGATCGGTTCCGGTGTTAATTTTTGTAGTTCTGACCATGTAGAAACTTGCTGGCTTGTGACTTACTCTTGTTAGTAAGTGGGCCTAGTTGTATATGCAGTTCAAATTTTTTTAATCTTCATTATAATTTTCAACACAAACCAAATAAAACCTTATGTATAATTAGATACTATACTTAGGACTGTTAAGGAATTGAATCCTTGTGGGAATGAGTTTTCTGCACCTGTCCAGGCCAGCCCTGGGGCCCACCCACCTTCCTATACAGTGGGTATCTTTCTCAGCGGTAAAGTGGCCGGAATGTAGTATTATCCACCCACCCGTATCTAACACCGAGATTAAAGAGAGAGCTATTACCTCTTAGTTTTAGTCTGTGCATTCATGGCAAATTATAGGGTGAACTTTGTTTCGTTATGTAACTTTGCTCTCTCTCTCCCTCTCTTTTATTATATATATATATATATACCGACTCATACTGATGATTCTGTTCTGTAGACACGCATGTGCTGGGGTGTGCATTCCTTGTTTGCTGTTCCATGTGTCTGTGTTGGTTTGTGGTTACTGACCTTCAAAGGATTTGTTTGACTACTTTTTTATATCTATTGTTGGGTGATGTATTGTATGTGTGTGTGTTCAGGTGCTGGTTTGGGCTGTTCCGTATTGGCCCCAGTTTTCTATTTTGTGGTAGCTATGGAAAATTAAGTAGAATGGATAACAAAAGCAGTATTTAATCAGTTATGTATTGCATGTCACTTAACTGTATGTTTTTTGTTTAAACAGTATTAAGCTTTTGTCTGCAGAGAGAGGTATCTTTATCATGCAATAAGAGGTATTTTAAGAAATATTGTAACAGAAAACTGGTAATATATATTCCCAATCCATAAGATGTGTCAGGACTTAAGAAAGCAAGTTTATTGAGAAAATCCTTGGTTTATATTTGAAGCTCAGTTTCATTAAATGCTTCTCAACAGATATAACTGCTGCACAAAGTGTGTGCTGGTTGTAGCCCCCCCAAATTTTCATCACTGGTATCACAATTGCTGCTGTTGTATTTTTAAACTTCCACTTAATTCAGAAAGTACATGATCTTAGCAGCATCAACATTACTGATATCACATTTATCACTTTGTCAAAAGACTAAATGTGACTGATACAGCAACAGTAACATCCATTCCTCTTTGAGGGAACTTAATAGTAAGAGGGACTTAATCTGTGTTGCCATTCAGCTCATGCCCAGAACACAGTTTATTCCTAGCAGCATTCAGACATGTCTAAAATTTCAGCATCTGTGTTTTGTACTCGCCTAACATCTTTCATGCCATTCCGGTATCATTTTCTGAGTCGGAAGTGAATTAAAATGGCTTCTAGTTACCCTGTTATTGTGTTGTTTCACGTGCTATAGCACATTTCATATGAAATATACAGGATGCGAAACCTTGTGTTTACTGCACATTCCACTGAGGGAGCTAATTTGTTTTCAGCAAACTGCTGCTATTGAGCAGCTTTTGTAAGGAATGCTGAGGCTTTGCTTCTTTCCCACCAAGGATGAGTCATGTGATAATGGTCATCCATCCTGTGGATACAATATTCATTTGCCCCAAAGCCCATAATGACACACTTTTAGGCAGTAAAACATGGGAGCATTTTCTACACTATTTTCCAGGAAAAAATGTGCCTTACAGTTTGGGAATATAGTAATTAATTTACCTCGGTGTAAAACTGTGCATTGTATGTTGGACATCTGCATTGTTGGTGATGGCCCACATGTTAAGTGTGTGCATATAAAATTGACTGGAATGTGAATTAACTGGTGTGGTAATGTCACAGCATCCTGGGAAGCATTATAGTATTGGACTGGTTGTGTGATTTCAGGCTGACGTGACTAATATGAAGAATGATAGTGTATTAACCAGATGTGAGGTGTGAATGGTCACGCTTGGTAGTACTGACATTGAAGTGCATATTTGTCCTGCACGCATTGCTTTCATGTTATGGCCCAGTATCTATAATTTGTCTCTTGCAGAGCAGTAACTGTAATGTACATCATTTCTCCAATTGATCTGTATGATGTGATTATGTTTTCTACTTGCATAGTTGTAATGCAAGATTTGTATATTTCATAAAGTGGAGCAGTAAAAGGGAAGCAATAAAAACAATAATAATCATGGCTGGTCCACTTCCCCACATATCAAAATAAAGTGGTACCATATTTAACCTTTAAATGACTGGGTTGCTATTTAATATAAGCATGTGGCTTATGAAAAATGTATTATTACAGAAAAACATAAAAGTATAAAAGAGACTGGCTTTATGGGAAGTAATACTTGGATCATCCAGAGTATCTTAAAGTGCAATAAATTTTCTTGTTGCCAAAACTCATAAAATGAATTTCTAGGTGTGCTGTTTAATGTGTGTGCGCAATTGCGAGCATAGGTCATTTAATGGTTAAATGCCTCTTGACTTGTGGTCAGAAATATTATATGTACCACTAGATCAGGAGTTTTCTTTACTCACAGTCAGCAAACTGACATTAAGTTTGCAGGCAGTATTCATGACAATGTACTCTGTCTGTTGTATGGCTTACAGACATGGTCTTCTGCGTCATGACACTGTATACATAGTTGCAACACTTCAGTCAGGGCAACAGTTGTATCTGCCTGCAAAACCACACAGTGTCGTAACCATGAAGACCACAGTCTTAATTTTCACTGCCATGAAAGCTCAGTATTTCAGTTTTTAACATCAAGAAGTAAGTATAAATTAGAAATTAGGGCTGTGTGAGATTTCAGTCCACATGGTCAATTGCAAGAGTTACTCTGAGTGATTCACAGTGGTTATCTTCAACATAGTACATTGAAAACTGAAGGTAATAAGAAGCGAAACAGAGAAGGTTTAGTGAAATACATGTAACATTTCCATTTTGTTTTCAGTACCCTTAAAAATTTTAAGATCATGTTCTTTTTCAGTTTCACAGTTGTGTCATCTCATGTTTGTAAAATTTTGACTGTCCTTGTTCTGTTTTAAACTGTGACTTGGTACTTGTGTGTGATGAGTATTTTAATTTTTGTTGCATCATGTGGTTGTAACTGTTACATTTTAGTGTAGATCCTGTTGCAGTGGTAACACTGAGGGTGTTAAATAAAGTCAACAGATATTTTTATTCTGGTGACTATAAAATATCTTAATAGAATAAGCACTGCAAGTGGAGTTAACGTGAAGTAAGGTGTGTATAGTTCTAATGTTTTGTCTGTGAAATATGAAAGTTATAATACTTGCTTATCGTTCTGATTATAGGCAGCATGCAAGACTGGCCAAATCAAAGAAGTGGAGAGGATATGCCGGGAATCCAATTGCTACAATCCTGAAAGAGTTAAAAATTTCCTGAAGGAAGCAAAGCTTACAGATCAACTTCCCCTTATTATAGTGTGTGACCGTTTTGACTTTGTACATGATCTTGTCCTGTATTTGTATCGCAACAGTCTGCAGAAATACATTGAAATATATGTCCAGAAGGTGAGTTCTCCCCATTAAGAGCTTACATACTTTTAAGTTGTTCATATTACTTGCACTAGAATCATGTCTTGCATTTCTTATGGATAGGACTGTTAAGTGTGAGCACTTTAAAATTGTCAGCATTGAATATCATAACAAGTATCATTAATTTTGAAGTGCTGTTTCTGTAATAGTTGGTGGAAGGACAAGAAAATATTGCATGTCTTTGTAATTGTTGTAACTAAAGTTTAAGTGCATGAAATTTACAACTTCGTAATGATATGTTAATTTTGGTAAGTAAAATAAGTGGCAGACATAGAAATGTTGTTGCCCTTTTATATTGTTATTATTATTGTCATCATCGTTGTTGTTACACTGCAGCATGTGGTGGGTATTGGTATTATGAATTCCAATTATTTTTGTAATTTTATTTTTTTTATTTTTCCACCCACATTACATTCCAAGTCTTCGGATTGGAATGGTCTTGGCCTTTCATGGTGAGACATCAGAGTAAATGGAGGATGAGAAATTGCATCATGACCTTTGTGGGTGACAGTTTGTGTTCTTTTACTTTCTCGCTCTGTTTGATGTGCAGCTGGGGAAATGATCTGCACCTGTCCTTTAGAAGCGTAGTTGTTACAAGCTGCATACCCCCTGCCCAACACCACCACCACACATACTGCTGTACATGCATAACAATTTGTCCTGTGATTCCTTCACTGGAAACGGTGTTGCTGTAGTCTGATAACTTTTTTCACTGGTCATATGAATGTGCTGATTGTAATGCTTGCTAATTGAAACTGAAGGAAATGTCTTTCATTTTTATCTCTAGGTGAACCCATCACGACTTCCCGTTGTAATCGGTGGTCTTTTGGATGTCGACTGCTCAGAGGATATTATTAAGAACTTGATACTGGTGGTCAGAGGTCAGTTCTCCACTGATGAATTGGTAGAGGAGGTGGAGAAGAGAAACCGCTTAAAGCTGCTGCTTCCATGGCTTGAGTCTAGAGTACATGAGGGATGTGTTGAACCTGCTACCCATAATGCACTTGCCAAAATCTACATTGATAGTAACAACAATCCTGAGAGATTCCTCAAGTGCGTATTCACGTTGATGAGCAAGATTTGAGTTGGAATGTTTATTAAATGTATAATTAGGTTTTATATCGTGTTGCTTCCATTTCTGGTGTTTATACATTAAATTGTCTGTCTTGTGTCTACAGAGAAAACCAGTTTTATGATAGCCGAGTAGTTGGCAAGTATTGCGAAAAGCGGGATCCACACTTAGCTTGTGTGGCATATGAACGAGGCCAGTGTGATCGGGAACTCATCAATGTGTGTAATGAGAACTCCCTCTTCAAGTCAGAAGCAAGGTAATATTTCACTGACTGGTATATCTTGCTGTTTGCGATTGTTATTTCATCAGAGTAAGTCCAGACAGCAGTGTGTGGCATTTGGAGATTAGTTTGTATGTAGAATAAGGACAGTTGCCACAACAATATGAAGTGTGTTGTTCTTGTTCATAAAGTGTGAGTGAGATAGATGTGAGTAATGAAAATATCCAAGGATAGCATTTGGGTTTCTCCCCCCCCCCCCCTTGATGTGTAATCTACTATTTTGCCATAGTTGTCACCATTTTGATTGAGATTGTGTGTGCATATTAGTGCAGATCGTCTTATAATTTTTGGAACTCTTAAAAAATTATATATATTCTATGCTTTGGAGGGGATTTTCTGAGCTATCTCTAATAAATGGAACTATCACGTAACTCGTGAAGTATGAAACATAACCTGTTTTATTTGAAGACCCAGTTCATGCCATGTTTTAAACATTGCCTACTTCAATTACAGAGCCAGTCATTTAACACTGTATAGGGCAAAAGTCACTGTTTCTTCTGAGATGCTTACAGAACACACAAGTGTACTTTGCGGGCAGAATGTAGAATTTTTGTATGTTGAACGTAGTGATAAGTGAAGTAACCGCAAGGCTTTAAAAGGTTAAATATAGGGTGGATTTTTGCATACAATATGTAGACTAAGCCATTAGAAACAAGAACAGTGTAAAGTTGTGTATGTGGTCCAAGGTTCTGGCATACGTGTTGAAGATTCAAATCTCCTGAGATAGGATGTCATATATACACTTTATGACATTCATAGAATCTTGCTGCCTCCATCTTCAGAGCCAAAAAATTCAGGACTTACGTATTTGTTCTGCAGCATTTTATTGTGAACGGGAGAGTTAAAATGGTTTTCTATTTTTAAATTTAAGTTATGAGTTACTCTTTTAGTGATGTGTTTGCCACAGGTACTTGGTGCGAAGACGTAATCCGGAACTCTGGACTGAAGTCCTTAATGAGGCCAATCCCTTCAAGAGACCATTAATAGACCAAGTAAGTTGTGTGAGAATTTTGAAACGTAACAGATTTCATTTTTGAGAACAGGGAGCCGATGTGTAATAGAGGTCTTGATCATTAGGCTGTTAAAACTGGCAGCTAACTGTATTGTTCACTATACCACAGAAAATTGCAGTCACAGATTGTATGCAATAAAACTAAAGGACCAGTGAGGGGTTTCAGTCCTCTGAATTGCATGCCACTGTAGTGGTGCTGTGTATCGTTTCGTTAGGCTTACGTAGCTGAAAGTGCCCACGATAACATTTGCCTTTGATCTGGGCTACTTCTCATCAGTGGATTTTATAATTAGAACAAAAACTTACAAAGAAAAATTTGTAAAAAATGTGAGTTAATACACCATGTGTGTGGTTAGCGTTTGCTGTATTTTGCCACATTCCGTTTCAGACCACATTATTTTGTATAGTAAGGTCAGTGTGTTGGTAAAGTATCATCACAGAGTTTGTAAGTGGAAATTATGCATGTGCTGACATAAATCACATTGTCATGTTTTACAGTGTGACATGCCCTCAAAATTGGATTGAAATTTTAGAAATTATTCGTTTCAGTACAATTATATAGATTGTATTAAGGCCAAGGAATTACTGATTGCTGAAGCATTTATGAAACATGTCTTATTTGTACAGGTGGTTCAAACGGCTCTCTCAGAAACCCAGGATCCAGAAGATATTTCAGTGACAGTAAAAGCCTTCATGACAGCAGATCTACCCAATGAGCTCATTGAACTCCTGGAAAAGATTGTTCTTGACAACTCTGTATTTAGTGACCACAGGTAAAATGCATTACTTCGCATATCGAAAGAAGTAGAAGGTTGTACTGAGCTCTTCTGACATTTTCTTAATTATGTCAGTCGCATAATAAAAGTGCTGCACCTTCAGTGCTGATTTCACTTGGGGGAACAGGTAAAAATCAGCTGGAGCTAGGTCAGGAGAGAATGGGGGAAGCTCCAGTGTTGTCACATTGTTCTTTACTGAGAAATCCATGGCCAAAATCAACCACTGTGCTGGAGCATTGTCGTGAAGGAGGAACCAACTGCTGGTTCTACGTTTTTCAGGGTGTTTCCTTCTGACCACATCCCTAAGGCAAGGAAGGAAGTCATTTTACATTTCTTTATTCACAGCGGCAGATCCTGTAAATTACACCAGCAAATTCCTGTAAAATATGCTAGCGAATTCTGGAAACTTTTTTAAACCGCTGCATATTGATAGGTATTCTTAGATTGACAAACCATTTTAAACTAAATTTTATTCATCCTGTTGTGTTTGTATTTCAAGAACAACACTTTTCTTCTTGAAATACAAACACAACAGACTGCTTAGTTTTCTTCTTGAAATACAGAGTGGAATGCATAACATTGACTTTTGTATTTTGTACACAACACTCTTGTGGTAACTCGTCGTGACAAGTAGTGCTAGTTTTGAAGCTTGTTCGGTACATTATCCTATAAACAAGAAAGGAGAAGTGTGTCATTTTACTGTAACTTCAGGTTTTCACGGCAGTCATTTCCATTCTTTTAGGATATGATGTTGCATCATTAGGTCAGTGGTGCCTCAAAAACCTCAGTAACAACTTATGCAGTGATGCAGTATCATATCACAGAAGAATAGAATCCACAAGAATGTTATGCTTTGTAATCTGAATCCCTCCACCCATTAATATTCTGGAGTTTCAATAATGGAGTCTTCCAGAAGTCTTACACTGTTAGTGCCCTGCACAGGTAGATGGCCATTACAGACCTCTTAAAGTTGCAGAATTATGGTGGTGAGTGGGATGATAACCATGATAAAAAAAAATGCATACATTTGTAACATGCACAGTATATTCACCTACATTTACGCCATTTACTTGGTGTGAGGTGGTGCCTGAACCATGTTACCATGGGAATTGACATTTATGATATTCCGATATTGAATTTGTATTTATTATAGCCGCTTGTCGAAGGTTTGTCTCATGTTTCACATACAGGGTGGCGCAGAGCTGACTGACACATTTCAGATTTGAATATTGCGCGGGAGCCATAGCTTGTCGTGGTTGGCAGGAAGGGGAACAGTAGAAAAGAGGATGCCATTTCATATGGTCAGTCGCAATGGAGCATTGGAACGTGCAACAACGTGTTACCTGTGTTCGTAGTTTCGGCAACATCACTTGGCCTGCTCGGTCGCTTGACCTTACTGTACCAAATTTTTTCCTGTGGCTGTTCCTGAAAGACTGTGTGTTCCGGAGGCATATCATGACTATTCAAGAACTCGAACAAGCCATTGTTGACGAATTTGCGGCTATTGATGAGGACCTACAAAGGCGCGTATACGGCAACATCCATACACGTTTGCAACAATGCATTGATGTAAGCGGAGGCCATCTACCTGATGTTCAGGAAATAGGCTTGTAATCTGTGGGTAATAAAGATACTTGGACGTATTTATAGACGGTTTTGCTTATTTTTCCGTTTCCATATATTATCTGTGGCCATTTGAAATGTGTCGGTCGGCTCCGCACTGCCCTGTATTAAACAGTGATTTTTTTTTTAATTAACTATTTGATATTAACAGTTATAATTTGTTCTCTCTCTCTCGATATAGAAACCTTCAGAACCTTCTCATCTTAACCGCAATCAAAGCAGATAGGACACGTGTAATGGAATATATCAACAGACTGGATAATTATGATGCTCCTGACATTGCCAACATTGCAATAAACAACCAGTTGTTTGAAGAAGCATTTGCTATATTCAAGAAGTTTGATGTAAACACATCTGCCATTCAGGTAATTCAGCTGCTCTTATGTAGTTTCTTCACTCCATTTGCTTGTAAATTACTCCAGTAAAGAAGCCATATGTTGAAAGTAGTGATGTGATAATGAATCATTTGTAATTGTGTGTTGGCATATTATGTATTTTGTTACAGGAATTTTGCACATTATGAGAGCATATTTTATTTGTGAAAACGTGGCATTCTTGAACTGAAGACTATGCTTTCTCAGCATTTTTATATGAGATGTAATATGGGAAGTCCATTTACTTTTTCATTGATCAAATTTAATTTTGTTCACGTTGACTACCACATTACACAGAAACACCCTGGATTAAAAGTTAGAAAATTTTGTGTACATTTCTATGAAACTATTAAGTGGAGCTTTCACTAGAGTATAAATCGAGGCTGATGCTTTTGGACAAACTGGGAATATGAGGGCTTCCTGAAGATGTTCTAATTTCAGGTAGAGAATTTGTTTTCTATACTGTAAATAAAAAAAAAAAAATTTGCTAACCATTGTGGAACCCCATTACATTCCTGTGTGTGTGTGTGGGGGGGGGGGGGGGGGGCTGTTTGAAATCATTTTTGGGTTATTTTTAGGATTTTAGTTTAAATAAATAATAACAACACCTAAATGTGTTATCCACCAACTACCCCACCCCCGCCCACACACACACACAGGAATGTAATGGGGTTCCACCATGGTTAGCAAATTTTTTTTTT
>Ga0136643_10019462_pt1 | contig 10259 bp, 6 predicted proteins | sample TergutLab28metaG_FD_96883 | JGI IMG/M metagenome (GOLD analysis project Ga0136643, IMG submission 96883) | Labiotermes labralis P1 segment gut microbial communities from Petit-Saut dam, French Guiana - Lab288 P1 (version 3) (version 3) | ecosystem: Host-associated > Arthropoda: Insects >... | reverse complement strand
TATTATCCACCCATCTACGCCTAGGTCTCCCCAGTGGTCTCTTTCCCTCCGGTTTCCCCACCAAGACCCTATACACCCCCCTCTCCTCACCCATACGCGCCACATGCCCTGCCCATCTCATTAATGACAGCCCCTAATAATACTAATAACTTTCAATTAAACATCTACAATTGTGAACAATACTAAGAAATCCGACCCCAGTAGATTAAACGGTGCGAATACCCGAGAAGTGTACTGGGTGCAAGATCCGAAGGCACCTGTATTTTCTATCTTTTTATTTATTTTTTTATCGTGTAGGTGATTTAATTTCATTAGAATCTTTTTGTTTTGCCTTCTTATCGTCTAAAGTGTTGAGAATGGGATAATAGGTAACGAATTGACTTTTTTATTTCCCTTGTTTTACGTGGAAAATTACCATCCGGAATTCGCTTATTAAATATGAAGCTCTCGAACCCAGGAAACAATTACGAACACGCCCGTCCATGGCGTGCACTGGGACAATTTTACCTTTTTTTTTTATCTTTAGGTGGACGTTCACTAGACTGTTAGAAATGTGCAGGTACAGTTTCATGGTAATCGTGTTGAGTGTGGCTACAAGACGTACAGGAGGTTAGAGGTCAGTTTCATGCTTCGGGTGGTTGTGCCACTAGACAATAAATCTCACACACATATGGTACAGAAGGCTTAGTCCAACTTGCTCAACTTGTGGAGATCGTTAAGGCCTGTCTCTCTCTCTCTCTCTCGGCGTTTCTTAAGTAGGTATTTTTTATATGATTTCTTTGCTGCATGCTGTCTGTGGTCTTGTGTTTAGCGACTGTGCGTTACAGTGATTTTTCGCCGGCAGTGGTTAATTGAAACTTCGTTTTCTTGTATTTTCTTCTTCATTCCACATTTATTTTGTGTCCATTTTTGTTTGACTTTTCTTTATTTCTGTACCTACCACATAGCGTTCTGATCTGGTATGTGACGCCCTGTTGTTGGATTAGTGTTTCCTGAAGTTTCGAAGGAAAGTAGTGGCTACATTTTTAAAGGGTTCTTCGCAAAATCTGTACGCATTAACTCAGCGACACATCGTCACCTCCCAGAAGACGTGAATCCCTTCCAAAATAAAATTTTATTTCTCTGTGGTAGGTTAATTTTGTAGGAAACAATTTTTAAACCTTTTACGTTGGATGCGGGGTTAAGGAGTGGAGTGGAGGGGTGAGTGTTGAACTCTTCAAGACTTCTCTGGGTCTGTGGTGGGATAATTACTAGCGAAATCCTTAAAAAGAATTTTCTGTAACGTCATCAGTTTGGTAGTGACGCACACAGAGATTGATACTTCATGATGTTAAATTAACTGCGCTCTTCGGCCATGTGGTGTTCAGCTGTTCGCACTCCGTTAAGCGAGAATGAAACTACTGTTCACGGTTCACAGCCATAGCCTAGCAAGGAACCCCTTACGAAGGTAACTGGTACTGCTTTAAACAGGTCGAGAATCACACCTTTCTGAATACTTTACTTGTATAGGCCACGAAGGCCCGGAGGAGGAGTAGAAGTATAGTTCTACTCTTTCTTTAACCTCGGCGCTAGATGGGGTGGGTGGTCAACGCCACGCCCCTGCCGCAATACACCGGGAAAGAGAACCTGTACCCATTGTATAGGAGGCTGGGTAGGCCCCAGGGCCGGTCTGGACGGGTGCAGAAAATCTCGCCCCCAAGCGGGATTCGATCCCCGGACCGTCTAGCCCGTAGCGAGTCGGTATACTGACTGAGCTATCCCTGCCCACATTACTTGTATCGGACAGCGCAAAACCTAAACACAAACGACCATACTCTGAACGGAATTGGAACCTGCTTCTCCAGATGACACGCAGCATAAGACTAACAACAACTTAGAGCTTAGACAGAGGGATCAGAAATATGAACCGTCATCTCCTAGCGGAACCCAGAGCTTCAGTAGCGATACTAAGAAATACCAAAGCTTGTCATAAGGTACGATCCCCACACGGTGTCGTTGATCTCCCAACCCCACAACCCTTTTCTCTAATATCCGTCTTAATGTTATCTGACAGTCTGCTTCCGCTTGCAGTTGGACACATTTTAAGGCGTTCTGTACACAAATTCAGAAGGTTTTTCCTAATTCCCTATTAGGATTGCAGGTGCAGAGGATTCTTTCTGTGATGAGCTACTGGAGATTATGAAATCAGTGTCTTTGCCTTTGTCAGAGAGGATATGCAAGGCAGAGTCAGAACGTGATTTCTCCTATTTTTATTTATGCTATTTGAAAGCTGGACATGTGAAAATTTCACAGGTTTTCACTGCAATATTACTTAAAGCGTGATGACGTTCCACTATAGTCTCCATCTTTCTCGACAGTCTTCTTCCATTTTGAAGAAGAGCATGTACTGCGGCCCGTTAGAGTATTTTCTCTCCTTTGCAGACCACTGGCGTACGGCGTTCTGCTGTTTCTCGTCATTGGCGTATTTGAGAGTCACAATGATGTAATTTCCATCGAGGTACTGAGGAAAAGCAGGACAGCCTCTGATAGCCAATCTGTAGCCTGGATTCTAAACCGCTAACAGTGGGAATACATAACGGGGAATGTGGCTTAACAAGCTGACTTGAGCCTCCCTATTCTTTGGTTTGATTTTTCTGCACGGAATTTCAGATTCATGCGGCAGTAAGGTTAAGTTGCTCTCTTCTGGGATGTTATGCTTGTAGCTTTGTAAATTGGTACCAGTGCTTTGGAGGAACGCACTGCCTATATCTTCAGGGTCCACAAATATCAGCTACACGTACCATAACTAAACCTCCCCTCTCCCGTCTAATGAATTTCTGGAAAATGTGTAGGTCACAGGCTCTTCACACAGATTTCATTAGACAAGCCAGGTCAGCGTCGTCGAGAAACATCGGTGCCTATTTTATTCTTTTCATAAATAGCATAGCTGTCCACCTACAGACTGGATAACCTTGCTACTGTACATTGCCGATACACTGTGAGACACAGCCCACTCGCCTTCTGACCGTATAATGTTGGCCTTCTGGCAAACGGATTCCGTTATTTTAAATTTTCTCATTTTGTACTGTGCGTTAAGCTCTGTGGTCAAAATAAGAAGTCATAATATCACAGTATTCATAATCTTCTTTATACACAGATTAATTTCCAACACTTGAGTCCTTAGACCATGTTGAAGGTATTCATAATCACCTGACATGAAGTAGTATTATTTCGTCGGAAAGTGTCTAGAAGTTTTCTCTGAACATAGCCTAAGGTCTGAAACATGTGGAAGTTGATGTGTAAACAAAGAAGGATATGAAGTTTGATTGTGTGTACCATGATGATGGCATTTTTTTTAATTTGGATATCATAAACAGAGTCCAGTTTTTAGAGTAGGTCGGTGAAACTGAATGCATAGAATAATCTGGTACAGTCCACTAAGATAGTATGGATGCAGAGGCTAATAGCTATTCAGTTTCTTTAGTGGCAATACTACGATATTGCTCTTGGCAGTTACCTTCTCCGTAGAGCTGCGAGAAAGTTATAATCCAAAGTGGGTAGACACATCTATAATTGGACATATAAAAGCATATACTATTAATATTCCTGTCTACCGGCAGTTGATGATTTGTAGTATGGTACATTATCTACTGACGTTTCAAAGAAATTCCTGCTTCAGTCATAAGCCCTAAAACTTTCTTTGTGCTCAACCACACGTTCAGAACTAAAAGTCGGTCTGTATTTTACTTTATTGGAAGGATGTGGTCGACATATTGCAAGCACCTGAATGCAATGATAAAGGAGATGTTCAGGACCAAGATATGTGAAGAAAGTTCGGAATGTAGGATATTATGTAGCGAGGTACTTTGTGATTGCTAATGCCTCACCTGGCGTAATTGTGGAAGTTTGTTCAAACTAATGAGATTAGCAAGTCCACATAACACTAATGTGGAGGTTATCATCTTGGCACTTTGAAGAACGACAAGGAGATGTGGGATTATGCTGAAAGAGACGAAAAGTAAACAGATTTTCGGGCCTGTCTGTATTTAACACAAACAGATCCTGTACTTAGACCAAAGCATGAAATTTTTCTCAAAAAGAGAAAATAAAACCACAATAGAAGTACTTATAAACGTGCAAGACTAAAAAGTTTTGCAGTAAGACAGAAGGCTTGCGGAATGCTGTTTATCCTTCCATTCGGAACTTCTTGTTCTGCATGCCTACTTATGTAGATACTCTGTTAAGCATGTTCCGCATTTTTGGGCACACTGATTCGCTCTTAACAAGTACCCTTAACGAAAGCCGTGGTCTTGTGTCTTTGACCTTTTGAGTGATTTAGTATTCGATCGTCTGATGCAGATGATGATACTGCTAGGATAATTGGTGCTTTGTGGAAGGAAGGCCAAGCCTTGTCCGAAGCTGCGGTCAGCGACTGTCGCTTGTTGTGCGGTTCTCATGGGAGTGGCTCTGTGGACACTTTGGGGTTCTGTCCGTGTGGCACAACAGACCTGACGTAACATTTCTTAAGGCCCAAAGGATTGAGATTTTAATATTACCGTGGAATAGGGGTACTTTTGACACCGTTAAGAGTTTTCTAGAAGTAACATACTGACAGAATGGTTCGTCACAAAGATACAACCTCGTCCCAGAGTAACCCTGAGGTAGGGGATAGATATCCTTGTTGCATTAGATCATCGCATAACATTCATTTAATGAACAGTAATTACAGCATAATGCCGGTCCCAGTGGACAAACGGTCTAAGACGTGAGGTCTGCAATCGCTCGCCTGCTGACACTGGGGGGGTTCGAATTCCGCCGGAGGCATGGATGTTAGTCTTTTGTGAGTGTTGTGTGTTGTCAGGTGGTGGTCTCGGCGACCATTCGATCACTCGTCCAGAGGAGTCCTACCGACTGTGGTGCGTAGTTGTGTGTGATCTAGAAACCTCAAGAATGAGGAGGCCATGGCCCTCGCTGGACCGCAGCGCCACAGGGAGAAAATAAAATTAGAGCGTAATTGTTCCCGCGGTCACCATTTATTATGGTCTCCTTTCTAAAAGCTTTGTCGCCTAAAATGTTGTATTTTCAAAAGGCTGTCAATCTCAGGTCCCCGCACTGAACTTTACTTTACTCCATTATACATCCACAGCTAAAGGTTTCATACACTGCGTCGGGCGTCAAACATCGGCGTGACGTCGGTAATTAAGTGGATGGACGATCGTGGTTGCCGAAGAAAAAGTTCAAGACGTGGTTCACATCCCCAAGCGCGTCTGTCGCTTTCAGGCGTCACATTGGCTAAAGAACTCGTATTGAAGTCTTGTCTCTAAGATATGTAGATAAATGAAACCAGTTTTTGCATGCACACATGCACACCGGTGTGAAATTGTGTTTTACGTAAGTGAATAGCTGTTTGCGGTGCAACATATCAGATTGCTTTACATTCGAACATAACGAATGCAGAGACCGTTTGAATATTTTGATAAAATAGGCGCCGCGCCAAGGATAGAATGTATTCAAGTAAAATATAAAGTGCAGTTGGCCCGGACTCGTTCCGAGAAAGTGTTGTAAATAACGAGTGGTCTTATCGTAAACAGGAAACTGGCAGCTTCTTGTAGGTGGCGAACAACGGGCCTACTTCATGGCATTCTTCATTGTGCCGGCGCTGCTAAAGTCAGATTCAAATCTGGCACGTAATTCCCAGCCGCACATACAAATGTCACACTGCAGTGGTTGGCGGCTTCAAATGGAATTGGTCGCGTTATGATTTTGCTGATTTTCTTCAGCTTACCCAGGTAAATAGTGGGACAGTGCGGTAAGAAAATTTATAGTCACTTCCTGTCAGAGCCTTTACAGTTTGTCTTCCTCTATTTGGACGTCGTGTAGCCCACGTAGTTGAAAGGTGGTGTAAGAGTTCCGGCGGCTTTTCCAACTTCTGTAAGGGTATCTCGGTCCGGGGATCGAATTCCGCTGGAGGGAGGTGGGGCGAGATTTTCCGCACTTGTCCAGACCGGCCCTGGGGCCCACCCAGCCTCCTGTACAATGGTTACTGGGTCTTTCCCGGGGGTAAAGCGGCCGGGGCGTGGCGTTGATCACCCACCCTATCTAGCGCCGAGGTTAAATAAAGAGTAGAGCTAAACCTCTACTCCTCCCCCTCTGGACCTTCGTGGCCTATTCTAGGGTGAACTTTAACCTTACCTTTGTGAGAGTATCTCGAGAAATACAGTGGTGAAAGGACGCTGTATTGAGTACGAAGTGTGCGTTCTGCCTAAATTTCTGTTGTAAATACTTTTCACTACGATAGATATTGTGCTACTTGTGCGTTGGTAGCGCTTTAGATCAGGGGTGCCTAGTCTTCTTTTCTTTTTGGACAAAACGCCCAATCGTTATTTAGGCTGGTTCCTAAATTATTATGTAATTTTTCATAACACATATAATTATATATATATATATATATATATATATATATATATATATAATATTTACAACTGTGGCCGGGGCCAAGTGGACAGAGTGGAAGTGAGAAATAAAAATATGTAAAAGATAAAGCGAGTAGAAGAATGAGCACGAAGAAAAAGGGTAGAAAACGAGAAAATGAAGGCAAAGCGGAGAAAGAAGAATGGAAAGAAACCAATAAAAGGAGAGAAAATATGTACAGCATATTAACATCATGCACAGGGCAATTAATTAGGCAGTATTCTTTTGTGTCCCTTAATAACAAGAGATCCAGTGTCTATCAATGAAGCAGTTCTCACATCTTATCTGCCTTTTTGTACCTATCAATCATTGGAGGCAACAAAAACCAGAGCTTCGTTTCCATAACAACGTAACAAAGAAGGCCTTATGTCCGACAGCTAACAATGACGATGCAGATTGCAGAGGTTGCTGAACCTCCCCCAAGTGGAGGAGTGTTGAGTTGGTCCGCCAACATCTGTTCAATCAACGCCGGACCAGCCCAACACCTGCATTTTGATATCTGCTTCAATTGAAGAAATACAGACGACTGCTTGGACCTAGCTCGAAAGAACTTCATTCGTTATACAGGATGTCTCGTATTAATAGATTAGTAAAAATCAGGTAGGATAAAATACTTACTTACATACTCCATGGTGCAGAGTCGTTCTTAAGAAGCTAACTGGTTTGCAGCTAGTCAAGAAATTCCCCGCATTTCACGGAACCCGAAGGTTCATTACCGCACTCACAAGCGTTCGCCACCTGTTAATGGGTCCCTGTCACCACGGCATGGCGCGTCCTCAGGTTGCGGATAGAGGAACGACCTCCGATAAGGAGGGTAGCCGCAAATAAATTGAATAAGCAGTCGCGGACGGCCGACGAGGGGTGGTCTTCCAGCTGGGGGGTTGGGCGAGGTGCTAACAACCCCTCCCTATGAAACACTTACGTTAAGAAGCATTCACAGGGGGGATGCAGCGGTAGGATAAAATAGACAGATGAAAACAAATGTGCGTAATTATGTAGAATTTTTGGCGGAAACTTTTATTGGAAATAGGCCACTTGGAACCCTGAGAAGGATGTGGGAGGGGTACATTATGGCGCTTCTCAAGAAAATGAACTGTGACAGACAGATGCGAATAGAACTGTCTGAGGAGTGTTTACAGTGACGGGCCTTGGTTTTAGCGGCGATGAACTTTCTGGTTTACTGCCAGAAGTTTTGTTATTGAAAATATCCCTCTCTGGTCTTATGAATTTCAAGTTTCCAATGGTGTGCTTGCTTTCATGTGTTTTAATGTCATTCTCATTGTGTATTCAACCGAAGTAAGCGTAGAATTTAACGTATTTTGTCTCTTCAGTTCCTTTCTTTTTTGTTCTTATCCTTTATCTCTTTCCCCTTATTTCGTTCTTTCTAAATTCTGTTTTATTTTGTGTACGGGTAGCTCTTTTTCATGTCTTCATACGTGAACATATATAGATGGTTAATTGGTTAATTACTGAGTCGGCCGGTTAATTTATGAATTACTGTAGTTGTTCGTAAAGGTAATTTGGATCTGTCCGAAACCATATAGACCACGTGTCCAGTGAGCAACGACGGCTAACTGTAGTAGTACGATGAAAAGATGATATGGTCTTGACCGATGTTTGCTGCTCATTTACGTAGCAGGACTCGGGAAAGACACGGAAATTTCATTCAAGATGACTTCTGCCGGCGAAGTGCATCATTTGCTCCAGTGTGTATCTCCAGGGAGTGTACAAGATGGGTGCAAAGCGCAGTAACATTATGTCGCATCACGCACGCCAAGCATCGTTTTAAATGCAAGAAGTCATCTGACGCTTGCGGTTGCCTCCTACTTGCTCATGCAAGGTACACACTGCAGCTAAGTGACTGCGGATCAAGGGTCTGACGTGCTGATGGCTGGGGATGTAACGAGCAAGTCAGCAGCCAGAAAACTTAGGAACTACTAAGGAATAACTGGCTCAGTAATTAGCTAAGTACTGTAGGCATGCCTGACTAACCATGGAACTAAGAACTCTTTAACAAGTGACTCAGTAATTGGCTAAACAAACGATGAGCAAATTTGCTAAGTAGGCCTAACTTCTATTACATATGCAGTGGGTACAATGATTGGCTAACTAAATAACTAACTAGACTTAACTTATTAATTAACTACTGTTAAGTAACAGGCTGGCTCCATGAGTCGCTAAATATACCTAACAAGCTGACTGTTGTTAAGGAAATGGCACAGTAATTACACAATTAATTAGGCCTAACCAACCAATGCTAAGTGACAAACTGGCTCAATAAATCGGGCAAATAACCATCTTATTTCCGGAACCACGAAAGAAGAGAATGATTAATCGAAGAAGTAAATAAAATGATTGCCGTAAAAAACCTTGGGCTGACAGCTGCTTTAGATGTTTCAAGTCAACCATCATATCAAAGACTGAGTCTGTACCCATCATCATGGTCCCGGACAACCCTGATTTCATTCAATTTATTTGCCGTGAGCGAGTAACACATTAACAGCCTAAGTAGTTGCCTGTCAAAATACCTACCACACTGACTGATTACAGAATCAGATATATAAATCTATATATTTCTGTCCTTGATATGGGACGGTTTATCCCAGATGTATGGAGGTGTCCAGCTGTAATGACTTTCTTCTCCTTGTTTGATCTATAAAGAACGTGATTTTTGTTCCATGGAATCATATTTTGATATTTTTTTTGCAACTTAAAGCAAAAATCCCTGCGACTTGGAAGACAAGAGTACGAAGAGGATATTATTAAAACTGATCGCGGTTCTGAGAATGTGAACCTTGTCGAATTGGTCTGGATCGTGTCCAGTGGTGGACTAATATAAGTGCTTTTGAATCTTTAAGAGTTGAAAGTTAAGTTTTAGTCGCATTCGATTATTTGTCCAGTCAGATAGCTAATTGGATATTTAGTCAACATACTCAAACACGTGCGTTTGTGTTGGTGAACTGTGTCAAGCGATTGTAGCATGAATGTTAGTAATTGTAGGCTTGGTGCAGGTGTGTCGAGCTTAGCCCAGATAAATTGTTCTTGGGGCAGTTTTATGACGGAAAGGGGCTGCCAAGCCACCAAGTGTTTCCTGTGTCGATCCTCCCAACCACGCCATGAATAACAAGGCAGCACTACTGGGCTTCATCGTCATTCCGAGCTGCACACGGCTGTGTATGCAACTACGTCTACTTTCAGGGGAGTCCCCGGAGAAAGTTAAAGCGACTGGCATGAATTCTGCCCTGATGCAGAGCAAATGATGTCCGTCAGTTTATCCGTCGTAAATCGAAACTCGATTTGCACCTTCTAATGCTGACTGATAATTTTAATTTCTATAAATGTAACGCGCCAGATTAAGACTAAATACAATACGGCAATCTTATGTTTATTGGACCGTGCATCATCTTGATAGTTGTATAAAGAGAGACCAACTTGATGTCACTTGCTTTTTTATTTCATTATTTAATGCTCAACATGTTTCGGATGTTAATACATCCATCCTCACGAGCTTGCGACTTATTTGTTGAGTTATTTCATGGGCTGTATTGCTCTGGTTCGATGCGTGTTGGTGTTACGTTGTGGTTTGGCTGGGCTGGTGCGGTATCCGGATGCAGGCTGACGCACCACACCAGCCCAGCCAAACCACAACGTAACACCAACACGCATCGAACCAGAGCAATACATCTCATGAAATAACTCAACAAATAAGTCGCAAGCTAATGAAGATGGATGTATTAACACCCGAAACATGTTGAGCATTAAATAATGAAATAAAAAAGCAAGTGACATCAAGTTGGTCTCTCTTTATT
>Ga0136643_10019461_pt1 | contig 10260 bp, 12 predicted proteins | sample TergutLab28metaG_FD_96883 | JGI IMG/M metagenome (GOLD analysis project Ga0136643, IMG submission 96883) | Labiotermes labralis P1 segment gut microbial communities from Petit-Saut dam, French Guiana - Lab288 P1 (version 3) (version 3) | ecosystem: Host-associated > Arthropoda: Insects >... | reverse complement strand
ATGTCAATGACAATGACACAATGACAATGAAACAATTACAAAAACAATGACAATGACAATGACAATGACACAATGACAAAAACAATGACAATCACACAATGACAATATGACAATGACACAATGACAATGACACAATGACAATGACAATATGACAATGACAATGACACAATGAAAATGTCAATAACACAATGACAATGACAATATTACAATGATAATGACAATGACAAAATGACAATAACACAATGACAATATGAAAATTACAATGACACAATGACAATGACACTATGACAATGACAATATGACAATGACAATGACAATATGACAATGACAATGACACAATGACAATGACACAATGAAAATGAACAATGACAACGACACAATGACAATGACAAATGGCAGAAACGCTGGGACCGCTGTATTCATGCAAAAGGGGAGTACTTTGAAGGTGATGGAGGAATTTAACATCCAAGTTAAGCGAACTTCTTTTTACAAGTACTATCCTGGAACTTTTGGATACACCCTTGTATATTAGAGTAACTGAGCACTTAAATACTAATAACGTTTTAGTCAGAAACCAGTTTGGCTTTAGAAAAGGTACCGCAACTGAAGATGTCATTTTTAAATTAACGAATTAAATATTAAAAACATTAAAGAATAAAACATGGGCGGGTAGCATTTTTTGTGATTTAGAGAAAGCTTTTGACTCAGTTAATCATGATATTTTACTGTCAAAACTATCATATTATGGAATTATAGAAGATTTACTTAAATCTTAGCTTCAGAATAGATATCAAAGCGTTCTCATTACTAACTCACTTTTTAACTCAAACACATTTTCAACATGGACCAAAATAAAATGTGAGGTGCCGCAGGGCTCAATTTTAGGCCCTTTCTTATTCCTATTATACATTAATGGTTTACATGAGGCTGTTAAACATAAAGTTCTTCCTGTTTTATTTGCCGATGATAGAAATATCTTAATAACAAGCCCCAACAGTAACGGTAGCAGTTACAGAGCGATCATAGCATAGTTTTTGCTGAACTAAATAAGTGGTTCAAATCAAATTTACTATTTTTGAACATTGACAAAACCCATTTTTTGAAATTTAATAATGCAAGTAAATGCACCTCAGTTACAGAAATTGCAGATGAAGATGAACAAGTAATTACAACAAATGAAACAAAATGTCTAAGTTTACCGACGTGTTACTAGTTGGGCCTGCATGAAGTGCCGTCCGGTACGCACGAAGGTTATCGCGTTGCTTTTTGGGACATTATTTGCGTTTATCCGTTCAGCCAAGCCCCGTTGAAAGTCGTTGAAGTATGATTCCAGGTAGCTGACTAACAGCGTCGGATTGAGGGACTTGGCTATGATGGCTGCGTCGTCCGCATGCAGGGTCAACTCGACGTGGTGCGAGTGTGCGTGCACGTCGTTCATATACAGACTAAAGCGGACAGAGGAAATCAGTCAAACCTCTGCCACACCAGCCCGCATGCCGCAAAGAGAGAACGTGACCGCCTGGAAGGACGCCTAGAACGTCCCACTCTGGAGGTATGATGAGACTTCGTGGAATACGTAAGACGGGAAGATTAGGAACGTTAGCTTGTAGAGGAGTCCATCGATCCAAACGGTATCGAAGGCTTTGGTCACGTCGAGGAAAACCAAGCCTGTTGGCCTCTTTTCGACAAAGTTCCTGGTTATTCTTTCAACGATGCGGGACAACTGCGTGGATAAGCTATGCTTATTTCGTGCAAGATCCTGGTCAGAATGACATTTTCAAATACTTTACCAATCGTTTCCAAGAGACTAATGGGACGGTAGGATGAGGGCAATGCTGGATCGTTCCCCGGATTAAGGATGGAGAACACTCGAGCTTTCTTCCGCGCTGTAAGAGATTGATGGGTGAGGAGAACCGCATGTAAAATCTGGGCCAGGAGGGTAAGCGCTCGCTGGAGAAGATGATTCAAGGCCCTGTGCGGGAAATCGTTTCGGGCAGGTGACTTGTTGAACTTAAGACCACTGATGGCTTCGTGAGCCTCATAAGGCTTGTTTAAGTTGGGTTCGGTGGCAGGGGGCAACAAGTAAGATCTCAACGCCACGTCAACCATCTCACTGGCTGCTGGGAACGAAGGATGGGTCACCAGTTGAAACTGAGTCTCCAGGTTCTCGGCTAAGGCATCGGATTTCTGGGAATCAGTTAGTGATTACCTCGGAGTGAACAGAGGGGGAAACAGACTAGGAACTCCCATCACCCGTTTGGATATCCTCCGCAGCGATTGGACTTAGGGATCGAGAGATACGAGTGTCGCGCTCCACAGGTCGTTTCCCCACTAGTTGAGCCGGCGGGTTACCGATCTCTGCAGGCGGTTGACCTCGGCTCTCGGAGAGGCGTACCTGGCGATCGGCCACCGCCTCCGCAGCCGGTTCTTCAGTCGTATCTCATATTGAATGCCAGCCGTCATCGAAGGCCGTAGGTATTCACACGGGCGACATTTTGCAGTATACGCTACCAGAGCCTTCAGAACAGCGCCGGAGAAGTTCTCAACGCACGTGTCGATTGCCATCTCGTTGTGCAGTTCCAAATCGATCGGAATTAGATCTTGCAAGTGAGTTTGCAAGTTGGCCCAGTCAGTGCGCCTTAAATAAGGGCGTTCCGTTGGGTGGTGAAAGGATGAGCGACACGCAGTGCCAATGAGAACCGGGAGGTTGTCCGAACTTAGTGCACAGCACGATGTCAGATACACCAGGAATGGGATGTTCTTTGTTATCACGATGTCCGAGACAACGGGGGTAGCGGAGAGGTTGTTTGGCCTGGTGATTTGGGAGTCACGTGCGAAGATCAGGCAAGAATTCTCGTCGGCACTATCACCTAGGAATTTTCCCCATCTCGTGCACTGTCGCGAGTTCCAATCATCGTCTTTGGCGTTAAGGTCGCCAGCCATCAAGAACGGGAATCCCCCGCCGTAACAGGCGGTCAGGTCCGCTACGAACATTGGGCGGGAAGGCGGAAGGTAAGCCGCAAGGATTATCATCGGTCTGCCGGCCAATAAGACCTGAAAGGCAGTAGCTTCCAAGTGGGTCAGGCTCGGAACGGGCACTGAGTGATGGACTATACAAAGGCGGACCAGGACTACAGTGCCGCCCTCGCTGTCAGTCTGTCTGTGCGGTGGCAGACATAATTGGCAAACCGGAAGGCTTGACCAGGTTTAAGGTATGTCTCTCTCTTAAGAGACAATTATGGACACCGTGTTGGATAAGAAAATGCTCCAGTTCAAGCTTCCTGCCGAGCACTCCGTCCGCATTCCAGAAGGCGAGGCGCAGGGCTTTACACCGCTCCGTCCTCCTAGGGCGTACTACCATATTCGGCCACAAACAATAAGATAGTCAGGACAACCCGCGAGTGTGCTGCGCTTGTTGGGAGGGAGGCGATGGACGTGAGGAGCCGACGAATCAGCTCCACACATGCTTGGAGTGGGAGTTGATCGAGGAGATCGAAGATTTCCTCGAGTGGGGAGGTGGATGTTTGGGTGGGAACTATCAGGGTGGGTGTCGTGGGTTTGACGGCCACAGTTTTGACACTCGCGGCTGCTTTTTTGGGTGGGGGGGCCTTCCCAGTAACCTCCTTACGGGCTATGGTAGGTTTGTGCTGAGGCTTCTCAGGCCTGCCCGTTTTCCTGGTGGCGGTCACTCCAGGCTTCTCGCACGCCTCTGTGACCGACTGAATAGAGTGACTTGGATTTGGTTTGGTGGGTGGAGTCGCGGTAGCCTTGACGACACGCCCCCCTCGGAAGTGATTCCACCCCTCGTCCAGGTCCATCTGCTCTGCAGAGGGCCCGACCCGCTGAGCCTTCGGTGCGGCAGGTTTACCTATTGCGACGCTCTTTCGGCCACGCTCGGGCGCCTGCTTTGCAATGGCCGCCTTCGCTTCCTTCCAATTTACACAGCCACGGTAGATCGCCGTGTGGTTTCCCCAGCAACCACAGCACTTAATTTGTTCCCGCGTGGTAGAGCATCCACCGGAGAGGTGGGAGCCCACACATGCTGCGCACCGGGGTGCGTATGCGCAGTTACGCTGCGTGTATCCAAAGCCCTGGCAGTGTTTGCATTGCAGTGGGCCTTTTGGAGCCACGCACGACTCCGCCGACACTTGCAAGCCGCAGAGATCGGTGAGTGATTTAACCTTCGACACCTCAGAACCTCGCGCCACTGATACAATGAAGTCGTGGGTGGGAGGGCGATCCTTGGTGGGGTCCTGGTCGCGATGACCGGATCGTAGCTGCGTGACTCCCTGGACACGAATGTTCAGGGGTTCGATCTCCTCTCTGACGACGTTTTCAAGCACACCTCTACCCTGGTTCTTCACCAGAAGTCGCACACAGCGATCCTCCGGGAGCGTGAAGGTGTGGAAACTCACACCCTTCTTCCCGTCAAGGGACCGCAGTGTATAGACCGCGGCTCTGAATCCGCCTGCGATTCATGGGACGACAGATACTTTCCCTGACCGAGGGTTGACCCCGTCGCCTGACGCGAAAACCATGGGCGGCAGGGTCCAGCAGGCCAGTCGATGCCATCGCCCGCCATGGCCAAGTCGACTAAACGAATAGCGTTCTGCGCTGATCAGCCGAGCGCCCTTCGGTTACCCTGAATGAAGTTTTTCCGAGAGTTTTCCTCAGTTGTAAGGCAAATGCCAGGGTACACGATGCAAAGTCGGGGCACGGCCCGCACTTCCCTCCCCCAGGCGAGGTGGCTTCACCCATGCGCCTGACAAACGTCGCAATCCTCCAGTTTGCGACAGAGCCAGTCTGGGCTCAGAACCCAGACAACCAACGAACCAAACTTTATCCCTCCAAAACTGAGTCCAGGGCAACCTAGGCCCTTGTCTTTGGCATGATCAATTAAGGCCATCAGCCTGACTTCAAAATCGTTAATGTAAGCATATTCCCGTTAGAATTTAGGTTTTTGTTACAGAGCGCAGCGATGCGGTCAAACACAGGAATGGCTAACAGACAGGGGGACGTGCACTTGCGCTTTGCTTGGCTTGGCTTGGCCCTGAAATGGGCCGTTAGACTAGCGGAGGTAGATAGAAATGGAGAGAGCGACTGAGTGCCTTGCTGTGATGGTTAAGCTACTGTTGTCTGTATTTACCATACTGTGGAATAATTAATTACTCTTTTCAACATGTTGGCTAGAACAGCAAAGCTACAATGGGGTTTAGGGCACAAAGCTCTCAGGACAATTTATGAGGGAACGGTCATCCAAATTCTAACATACGGAGCACCCATATGGGTGGAAGCTATACAAAAAAACAAAAACCTTACAAAGTATAGAAGAATACAAAGACTCATAAACATTAAAATAGCTAAAGCTTACCGGACTATCTCATATGATGCCTCTTGGATGCTAGCTGCAATACGACACATACAAATAACTATACAGCAAAAGATAGAAAATTATATGGCAACAAAAATTAACAATTTAGAATATGATGCACCATTGGAAGCATGATACTGGCGACATCCTGCTAAACTAATGATAATTCATAAAATGGAGAATGGTACTAAGTATAGAATTGAAGTGTATACAGACAGCAGTAAAATTGGAGACAACGTTGGAGCAGCAGGGATTATATTTGTGAATGGCAAGTTGGTAAACCAACTGAAGTTTAAACTACATGGACACTGCTCCAATAATCAAGCAGAGCAAATTGTAATTCTGAAAGTTAAAAATTAGAAGAACTACAGGATGGACAAGATAATGATAAATGTGTTGCAATATACACTGACAGCAAGATAACTTTGGATCATCGCAAAACAAATTTAAACAGAGCCATTTGATAGAACTTATTAAAAACAAAATTATTGCGCATTTAAAGTGGATTATGCATTTCGGCTGGGTAAAAGGACATGCGGGGATAGAGGGGATTGAGTTGGTGGATACACTTGTAAAAGAAGCTGCTGTGGAAGATGGACGACAAGATGCCAAGAAAGGTGATTATAACGCAAGAGAAGCAAAATGGACTTCATATGTGACAACGGCAGTGGATGAATATGGGGAACGGGGCAGTGTTCAAAGCTTTTTACCCGTCAGTGAGGAATAGGCTACGATAGAAAATTCCTATATTCCCAGAGTTTACAACAACGCTAACAGGACATGGGAAAGTAAGGTCATACCTTCACAGATTTGGACTAACAGATAATCTGATGTGCCTGTGTGAAGAAGAAGAACAAACTACAGACCACTTACTATTTCAGTGTAAGAAATTATGTAACCAAAGAATGAAATGATAAAACAAACAAAAACACTGTTGGCAATTGCCTACGACAAATGAAACACTTGTCAACAATTATTTAAAAATTTTTGTAAAGTTTGTTAAATCTATAGACTTTACAGATTTGCAATGATGCTTTACTATATAAGATAGATAGGTAGACAGATAGATAGAGCTCAGAGAATGTATGTAAATATTATTAATTAATAGAGATCAAAATATTGTTATTGATGTTATAATGAATCTCCACTATAGAGTTGTGATTATTAAATGTAAAAGTTAATGCAAAACTAAAGCTTAAGTTATGTAAAGCAGATTGTATTACTCTGTAATGGGGCACGCTGTTAATATCAATTAAAAAAAAGCTACTGTTGTCTGGGTCAGTATGTGGATTGGTGTGCAGAGGAAGGAGAGCTTTGAGGTGAAACAGATGACTGAATAGGGGAAAGAGATGTGATGACATGTGGGTGCTCCCACAGATATTACACCAGTGACCTCTCAGAACTAAATATGAAACCCTATTGCTAACTCTACTTTCTTAACTGCTGATACTATTCTGAGGTGTACAAAAAATCCTGTTCCCAATTAATGACTTTCATTTCCTTTTCCATAGAAAAAATTATCCTCTGCTCTTTCCTTACCCCCTTCGTCCCACCTAACCTCCTGTACACCCACTATATCTAATTCACATGCTAATTCCCTGGCTGCTGCTGTCAGTGAACCTGCCCTATATTCCTAACACTCCAAGTACCATATATTATGACCCTTTTCCTTTGCTTAGGTCATATCAAAATATCAGTCCTGGTCCGAGGCTTTCTGTATGAACATCTCATAATAAGGTATGTTTTAATGCTGAGTTGTTGTTAGCATTTCACCCAACTCCCAAGCTGGAGGATCACCCCTTGTCGGCTGTCCGCGACTGTTATTTCAATATATTCACATCTACCCTCCATGTTGGAGGCTGTTCCTCCATCATCCACAGCCTGAGGACATGCCATGCTGTGGTGTGACAGGGACCCACTGATGATGGTCTTGCGTTACAATGCTGAAGAAAATCCTGTCTGATTTATGGGCTGGATACACCTACCACCATTCCATATAACTCTTATGCCACCCCTGATGTCCTAGACATTATTATTACAAAAGACCTGGTCACCATAATGTATCTGACCACATGCTGTGCACTGAGCTAGGATCACTTACCTGTTCTTATCAACGCACAGTGTTGATCATTCTTCCTCAATTCACCAGACTGCCCCCATTTAAGGACTGACTGGCCCAAATTCCAGGCCAGCCTGGAAGCTGGGCTTGAGTCTGACCCTGACAAACCGAATGAGGTGGCCATCAACGTATGTGTTTAGAAACTGTCATGTGCTATTTGAAGTAGTTGGCAGAATCTGTACTAGATCCTTTATAATCCTACATAATACTATTGGATGTTTAATTTGTAATTTATAAACCTGCTGCCTGTATGTATTTTTAAGCACAAAATGAAATAACAATGAAAATAAATGTTAGTAAAAACAAAGCATATATCAAATTCTGTTTGCAGGGAGTTCAGAGCCAAAGCCTACATCCTGAATACAGCTGCGATGTATTTGAACACTGCTTATTGGCATGTGTTCTGTTAACATTTGTGCATATGATATACAATATGTTTGTACTGCCTTATGACAGCCCTGTATTAATGACTTTACATCAATTGACAGAGGTAAGGCAGGACACACCATGGGATTCAGTTAATTGCAGTGATTATTACAATTTGTTTGTTGAAAACATTCCAGCCACCATATATTTTGCTCTTAGAATGGTGAGAGTATATTGTGCACTCTACTAATTAAAACATTTGAGACTGAATATTTTCCTGGTTTTTAGAGGAGGTAAAGTAAGGTCATACATGCATGATGAGTTTACAGTATTTCTGTTTATAAATTACATGTTTAAAAATATTTCAAACTTTATCTTTCACATAATTTTGCAGTCTGTCTACTCACAATATATATGAGGAAAACAATTCAATTTGCTATGCACATATCAGAAACAATTTAAAAACTGGTTATGAAAAGCATGATTGGGATTCCTAAAGAAATTCCATGTGGTTGCAGACTTTAAATTCAGGACTGATACGTTACCTGCTGCAGGATACAATTTTTTTTAATACATAACCAGGCTCACTCAGCATACTGTGTATTCAATTTCTATCACAGTTTTTATCCATTGGTCACTTCAAAAAATCTAGCTTTCACTTTTTCAATGTCAGTTTGCATCTCTTTTCTTGATTGTTCAGAGTCTTGTAACTAATAATGTGCACTGCACATGATTATGGACCTACCTGCTGTCCAACAATCATGTCAATACACATCCAGTAAACACAGTGGCCTATCTAAAGCCTTCCATTGACCAAGTATCTTAGCCCATGTATTAAACCTTTTCTGTTTCCTTTTAAATCCAACATACTTTAATAATACTGTGGTGAGTTTGAAGTACATAAATTTCCATGATTTGCCAGCCTGATGCCCATCCCCAAACTCTAGAACTGTACCTCACCTTAGAAGCTTGGGTGCCTTTGCTGACAGCTGTTAGGTTCCTTTGAGTTCTGATGCCTCCCTGCTATGACACAGTGCCCAAACCATTCTGGAATATGGCTACAGCTGCCAGAATGTTTAATAACTACCACTTCCCTGCATACAGAAGTCATCATACACTGAACTGAACTTCATGATTTTTGGAAAAAAGTTTTTGAACATAAAATGTGTTTTGATTTCACTACACCTTGTGCCTGAAACATGTCTCATACTAAGAACTGAGTGAGATATTATTATGAATGTACATAGGTCTTCATGTCAAGTACCCATTATTCTTGTAAGATTTCAATCAAACTCAAAATTTCTTGATGAAAGTTCAAAAAATACTCAAATGTCAAGTTTCATGAAAATCTGCAAGATGTCAGGCTTCCTTTCTGAAGTAGATGAGAACTGTGGTCTTCTGGGCTATTACACTGCATAACAGCCCAGAAGATCACAGACCTCTTCATGAAAATCTATTCAGTTGGGGGCCGATCTGTTACATGTGGATGGATAGACATGACGATATTGGTTGCTCTTTGCATTCTGTTCAAGTTCTGCTTCCTTTAACTTTTGCTCTGCCTTCCACACCAGTCACATCAAAGACGCAAAGAATTTCTTACACTTTCGCGTTACATGATTAGATTAATTCATTAGTGGCAATCAGTGACTTGTTTAGTAATGAAATGCTTCTTGAACTTAAACTTTCAAACAAAAGAAAAATTATTTACAATATGTGCTACCTAAATTCTAGGCACTATGACAGATTATTTAGGCACCATGGCAACCTGTCACCCAGGATTTGTCAGCCCTGTCATAACACAATTTCCACTTGTGTCAGCACTGTGAACAAATTAAGGTCCAGTGTTTGCATGCCAGGGAAAAGGTACACACACCAGAACACACAGAATTCTTGACAGTCTTAGCAAAAGGTTTTTGCCATTGTAATATTGAGCACCCTGTGATCAGTACAAAGAAATGTGATGAGGTAATCTTGTCTTCTCTGTGACTCGCAATATGATATGAAACCTGATAACAATGGTGTTTTTATTGTTTGTTTTTACCAACCTAAAGTACAGATCAGTGGAACTGATTCAGTTGTAATGTAAACACATATCATACTAAAAATAAGCAATTTTTATGTAACTGCATCAGATTGGACTGCCACTGTACTACTTGTCAACTACCTGCATGATATGTAACATGTTACCAGTGTTCTGTAATGTAAAAACAAAGGCTGTAGCAGCAGCAACCAACATACAGACAAGCCATATTAACCTTTATCCGACGAACGCACCCGATCATTTTAAATCGGTATCTTACGAACGCACCAAATGGGTGCGCTGCGGCCATTTAAATGCCCCGCACAGTCATATACAGGCTTAGTATTATAGCACCACACGTTTTCTCCACATTATATAATGTTT
>Ga0136643_10019457_pt1 | contig 10260 bp, 7 predicted proteins | sample TergutLab28metaG_FD_96883 | JGI IMG/M metagenome (GOLD analysis project Ga0136643, IMG submission 96883) | Labiotermes labralis P1 segment gut microbial communities from Petit-Saut dam, French Guiana - Lab288 P1 (version 3) (version 3) | ecosystem: Host-associated > Arthropoda: Insects >... | reverse complement strand
TATGAGAGAAAATTATCTCTTAAAATATATATATATATATATATATATATATATATATATATATATGTCAGATATTAAAAAAAATTGAATATCTCTAAATATTTTCAAAAAACACACTTATATAATATATATATATATATATATATATATATATATATATATATAATGTGGAAAAATATTGTAAAGCCGGGCAGCCCACAGACGACAACATGGAACATGCGCATTGCATGCTGGGTACCTAAGGCTACGAACAAACACTCAGAATACGCAATACTATTGATTTTCCACTGCAACAAAGATTTAACAAGCACGCCTCAGTGCTAAGTTATACGTGCATATTTTAAACACGGCAAGATGCACAAAAGCAGAACACCTTATAATTTCGAACGTGACTGTTGCTCGCATCCATTCTGCTGTCGACTGAGCTTTGCGTTCCGGCTGTTGTACCAACATGGAAATAGCCATCCTAACAATGACGCAGGAATCTTGTTGGGCCCCACACCGGGGCTGGAGGATGTGGAGAAGAGAAAACTCTCTTGCAATTGCACGGAATCGAATTCCTATTCCTTGGTTCTCCATTTCGTGTCGCAATGACACTACTGAGGTTTGCCGGCTCGTGAAGCGAAATGTAGGACCATAAAAACTTGAACCAATGGCAGTGTGAATATTTAGGGAACTTAAGTGTATCTGTCATGTCCATATATTGCTTTTGTGTAGAGGTCTATATTTTCTTCTCGATCAGTTCCTTACTTGGCCTGTAGAAAAAAAAAAGCGATATTCTGCGTGACATTTAAGCACCTTTAGGTTTCTGTGACCGTGCATCGTGAGCAAATTCACTTCACAATTTAAGCACCTATTTTCTCTGCCAACTAAGCAATGCGGTGAGCACAGGCAAGTGCTCTACCTGGTTTAAACCATTCAATTCCTCTCCCATTTAAATCCCATACACTTCTATGACACAATAACAGCAAAAAGCAATTGAGATTTCAAGGCGAAATTGTTCAAAAAAAGTTTTCCGTCAAAAATAACTAAACTCAATCTACCCTAAATTTAAGAGATTCTTTCCTCCAGCCGCAGTATCACTAAATACAACGGCAGGTGGTTGAGCGACTTGGCCTTCAGATATAAAATGAGCATCGACTGGCACTTTACAAACTTTACCAATATATATTTTCCTTGTTACACCGTGCATGTTGTCAAGTCATTCAATCACTATAACAACCACTGCACATATATAAGTTTATAAAATTTACACATTAAAACATTAAAAACGCTCCGACATGTTTCGGTCCTAGGACCATCATCAGGGAGCTATATCGTCCATACTAAAGTTACACTATTAAAAGTCACATTAATTTCACTATTCCAGTTGGGTATTGTGGCAGCATGTCGTGTTGTGTTGTGTTGCGAAGAGTGCCCTGTTACGGATGTGCGTTCTGTGTTTCTTTGCGTGAGTATCACGCATCGAAACACAGAACGCACGTGTAAACGTGTAAAACGTTGCCTCTTGTTATACTTTATCTCACGCGTGCTACATATGCCATTCGTATATTTTTTCTTGATTGTGTCACTGTACCATGTTCAAGAATGGTACCATTTACAATATGTAGGTCACGGTGCTGCCTTTTAGAAAGACAACCTCGAAATAACGTGTCACTGACGCTTCCGAATTCTTACTTCAAGATGTGTAAGTGTAGTTTAATATTGGTCATGCAAGATGTTGAAGTGTCAACCACACGAAACACCCCCCCCCCCCGCCCCTAGAGAAGTTACTAGTTGCTCGGGTAATCAAGACGTTTCTCGCATTTTATGTAAGTCCATTATTGTTTCCACAAAAACCTACAGCTGGGCAAAACATGAACTCAGTTCACAGCCTCCCATTTTATTTAAAATTCACTTTAAAATTATTGTCCAACTACAATTAGATCTTCCAATTAATCTTTTTTTTTCGTTTTTCTGTCAAAATATTTTATTTATATTTCTTCTTCCATGCTTGCCACGTGTCATCTTTGAATCACTATCCTAATACCTCGTGACATTTGGCGGGGAATGGAAATTATTAATCTCTTCAGTGTCAGATATTTTCCAGTATCCTGTCACTGCCCCTTTTTGATACAAATTCCCCTCAGAACCCTGTTCTAGAACACCCCCAGTCTGTGCCATCCTTTCATTGTGAGAAACCAATTTCCACACCCATAGAGAACAGCTTGCAAAATTATAGGCCTCTACATGTTCATTTCAATTTACTTGCGAATGAAACTGTAATCTGTTGATATGAGTAGTAAAACTTTTTAAGCACATAGGCGAAACATACATACCCTCTCCCACCTGACGCGATACCAGCATTTCTGGATACCCGATTGGAATGGGTGTACATCCAAGTTTCCTTCCGAATGTGATAAGGTACATACCGGATAAATAGCGATTTTATTTATGAAAAGTTTTACTGCTTTCTAGTTAATTAATCCTGTAGAAAAATATAATGTTATAAGTAAATAACTCATACGACATTCCGATTTGATAAATTCGGACACTGTACTTGACAAGTCGCCACTTATCATCTCCAAGTCAGGCAGACGCTTGACACTCCTGAATCCCACACAGGACGGCCACATTGCTGTCTGTGTCGACAGGCAAGCTTCCTGCATTTGTTTGCCAGTAGCTACCAACCTCCCATTTTTAATGAATGATATTGGTCTGAACGTCACAGACAGTATTTTCGCTGCTCTTAAATAGGACCAAGTCTCAGGAACTCGTCGTCTGTTAACACTGTGCTTTTAGAATACGTTTAGAGAACGGATAGGGCCCATGACATTAGAACTAACTACGAATCAAATTCATTAGGAATATCCAGAAATAAAATGTTTCTTTGGGTTACTGTTTATCTGAAAAAGAACTATCCAAGGGGGAACCGAATTCTTTTCGGAGAATTTCTAAGGCAAAAGAGCATTTCGATAAAAATTTGATGGCAAATTTTTCGGCACTCTATTTTATGGAACCTGTCCATAGAGAGAAAACATCATCACATTTTATGATCACTTTGTATACTGAAAGAAAATAACGCGTAAAAGCGGAACGAATCTTTGTATATTCATTCCATACTACAATGCAGCTGTGTACAAATAATACTCAAAATCGGTAATGCTGATTTGTTCGAGCACAAAATTCCGTAAAGCATTTGTGTTCATCTGTTTCCTTTCAAATATTCCCATCTATATGGTGATGTCAGCAAGAGCTGTACGTCAACAGATACGCTTTTTAGTACAACACCGGTGGACGTTTTTTATTAGCATATAAAGTTGACAATCCTAGTCATGTCGGGCAGGCTATAAACTCGAAGTCTGACATCGTACCAATAACTTTAATTTAAGAAACGTAAACTATATTCCTTCATGCACAATTTGTAGGGACGTTTATGATCTGTTGCTATGTGACCTAAACCTACAGGCTACAGCAATTCCAGTGGGACGCCATGTTATTTTACTCCCTACACAAAAACTGCGTTATCATGAGCTGAGTTCGTTTCAAGGCCGTCATTTCACTCACAGTTTCATGGACCTACTTTACGTGGGCCTCTTGATGACCCCCACCCAGTCAATTTGCTCGGTAATTACTTTATCATTGACGGTAGAAAAATAAAAAATATAGCGACACTGTTCCTTCTACCGGCATGAAATCCGCATGAAGTTTCACAAAACTCCGCAAACTAATTAGACAGTTGCTTGACTAGAGACAGGCATCGGGCGTACGGAAACAGTGATAACATATAACTGAATTTTCAAACAAATAAGTGAAATAGTCACTTTATTATGAAACAGGGCAGCAAAATGTTAAAACCTACAATGGCATATTTCTCTTCCTCATGAAAACCACTAACAATATTCAGTCGGAAAACTTATATCAAAATTTATAGCACAATTGATTTTGCCGAATGTTTGCAGAGATTCACACAAATAGGACGGAACATTTCTAACCACTAAACACAAATGTTCCACTGGCGATTCAGCGAGTAAGGAAAGCTGTTACGTTTTCTCAGACGATCATCTTTTCGACATAATCGTCATGTGCCATACAAAATAGTAGGCCCATGTGACATAAAACAGCTGCAGCGCTAGGAACGTAATATTGCACGATTATTTATCTGTATAATTAAAGAACTGTTTCGAAATTGCATACGCCATTGTTTTGTGGCGTCAAATGTTAGAACCACAATCAACGAATTGTAAGTTCACGACTGGGGTTTATTTTTGCTATCTAAGTGTTTGTCTACATGTACTGAAGAAAACCGCAAAACCACAGAACTGGCTTATTGGACAAGATTTGAAGGCATTATTTTCCGAGTACGATACACGAATGAATTCACTCCACCGTGACGGTCAATGAAGTGTGATGTTACATTCACTTTAGGAGGGCGTGCAGCCGGTACATACAGCAGAAAGCTGCCAAATATTCATTCCAGATATAGGTCTATATAGGCTACAGTTTTTCCCTTGTCAGTGTACTAAGAGATTAATAGGCTGGTCACGCAACGCACCATGGCCACCAGCTTCGAAACTCGCTCTTAATAGTCTGTGGAGAATCATGATTAATTCAGATGATTCCATCCATTGCACAAGCCTAGAACTTGACATTCGCTGGGCCGTCCAACATTTGTCTCCCTGACTACTAACGTACAGTCCATATGACAGTTGGATGGAGTGGGAGGGGATGAATACTGCCTGGGACGTCAGGCATCCCAGTCGCCTCCATTGCTTTGTGGGTTGTGTATACTGCAGGCTGCTATCCGTGCGAATAAGCCAGGTGAACCGGCTACGAGGATTAATTACCTGGGGGTTTAATGTGATTTCCCCTAATACAATTCGTAATCAACAGCTTAATTCGAAATGATTGCTTAGTCCTGTTATATCATTGCTTTCAGGAAGCAATTTCATGGAATAATCATGAAATACAAAATGTGTAGAGTGTATCACAGTGTTCAGCGGAACTCCGACGTTCAACTGACATGTTAATGCAAGAGCGAATTACAATATCGGCTATAAACTTACTGTTAAATAACAGTTCTTATCCGAAATAAATAATCACGTCCAGAAATTCAGATACAGAATATCGTCTGCATTTAGGCATTTTTCTTTACAGAGAGTGTTAAGATTAATTGTTCACGTTATTTAAGCTCGCTCGTGGCTGGCACGCCTTCGAACTTTCTCACTTTGCCGTGACCCCTTCTGTAGGTTGAGGATTGGTGACTGAAACTTATCCGTCCAAGCAGTCCGACCGAACTTCTAGTATATTATAGTAAACAGAAATATCTACACCATTATTTACAACAGACGATAATGGGCCAGTTAATCCTGAATTATAAGATCCAGTCCACAATATAAAACTCTACTGCTTTATAGCCCTTTCGATTTTATTCTCCCATCCATATCTAGATATGCCATATGATCTCTTCACTTTAAGTTTAAATTTACCGAACGTTTGAGTTACAATACCAAACAGCATAAAAGAGGTTTACATATGGGTTAATAAAAAAGAATTTTTGTTTATTACACATAGTCGAACACAATTATATTTCACCTAGTAGTACAGTAGGTTTAAAACTACATGTTTCGGCCCTGTATGTTGGCCATCTTCGGGTTGTAATTTAACTTACAGACCAACCTGAAGATGGCCAACACATAGGGTCGAAACATGTCGTTGTAAACCTACTGCACTACTAAGTGAAATATAGTTCGACTGTATGTGTAATACACAAAAATTCTTTGTTATTGAACCAACACAACGGGGATGACGCACCTCAAAATTCATACAGGTTAATTGCTGTACAATTTGAAAATTGATAAGGCCATCGGAAAGCTGAACTATGAATATCATGTACGTACCTACCCCGGCTGTGCGTGAAAAGTATCGATCGGTAAATAAATAAATTATATTACTGTCTTTCTAAAGACAAATGGCGGTTTTGCAAACACGTAAATGGAACTCTTGATTTCACAAAATGAGGGAAATTTCTAGACTAGCTGAGAACCTAATATCTTCTCAACAAGGATTCTTCACCATGGAGTTAGATACTTAATTTCAATTATTATTTTAATTAATAAATTAAGAGTCAGAGGTTAATATGAGCATGTGTAGTACGAAACAATATGAAGCTTCGTCAAGACAGAAACAGTGAAGAACCTGTGGTTGTCGAACGAACGAGGAAGCCCCTACGCCTCGACATGCCGATCACAACAACTTTTAAAGTTTTATTAGAAATTAAGCTCTAACGGCGACGAGTAATCAGATTACGGTCCTGAGGGATGTGACACCACGTAATGCGTACATAGGTACCGACGTTTCGGAGAAATACGTTAAATCCATCTACAAGGTCCTGGTCAAGATGCCAAGATTCGAATTTACCTAAATTCGACCCTGAAGTTGGATTACCGTGTTACACGGTGTCACATCCAAGAAAACCGAAACCATTTAAAGCGTAGATTAAACTATAGCACGCTAGGGTGAACTGGGTCAGGTGTTCATTCGGCTCAGTTTCAGATTTCGCTCCCTGCACGGGAATCTAAACGAGCTAGAGCAGCTGTTACTATCCAGGACTAAAGAGTGGAATTTGCAGCAGTAGTTGAAGTTGGCGGAATACTGATGCGCGATGTTTTGTATGTACAAATAAAGGAAGAAAGCAGCTGGGCGTAAATTAAGCCGAAAAGAAATACCGTCTCGTATGTACCACGTTCAGTAGAGTGACTAAATATATTTTCCTTGCCAATCCCGAAAGAATTATGCTTCATAATTAACAACTACCTTAACTTCTAAGAGTTTACCGCCATGTCACCAATATATTATAGCCGACTGGTGTAAAATATAACACTGCATTTTGGCTTAATAGCGTCAGAGACTTTGGGTGAAAATGGCCATTATTTTCTACACATATAACTCCATACTTACGGGCGTAAGTATTTATATTTTGTTTAGGTGGTCAAGTGTGTAAGGAAGACGTAGTATTTGTGGACCGAAAATAACATACAGATGGCTATGAACTTTTCGGGACGGAAGGTTCTTAACGACATTCTGAGGAACTGTTCGGAGTGCCTCGTTCCTGCCTTCAAAGATGGCTGCAGTGTGGTTTGGACAGGACTTGAAAGAATGAAGAAGGACAGTACGTATTTTACAGGATCAGAACACAGGATGGCTTATTCTGAAATTATCTCTATCTGAATATGGAGCAGCTTTAGGTGACGTCAGAAAGGTTACTTTCAGTTTTGCCTAGTCAAATGGAATAAAGCACAACTGCTCAGTACGTGGTCAAATGAGGCGTTTTGAGTGGCTCAAATAAATCCGATAGCACAACACAGCTATAGCAATGAGAAAAACAAGGCGCCTTCCAGGGGCTCTTTGAAATGGCCGCAATTAACGATACGTTTCTGCATATTATTGTATAACGTGAGAAATTATGGAAAAAATTTGTGTAATGAACAAACCTGAAATCTTGCTCCGGCAATCAACTCAGCAATAAACTGGCCAAAGTGTGTTGGCCGAGAAGGGGAGTAAACCCGTGTACTCAAGAATTTCTCTGCGGAAAAATAGAACTTATTACTATCACGGCCTGTAGAGGTAGTCGTGGGAACTTCATTCCACCAACGGCTATCTTCTGAGCTAATGTTGTCCAGAATCTGAAGATTTTTGTTTCTTCCCTAATGGTTCGTTGGTCATCGTGACTGATTTTGGGTGGATAAATGGAAAATACTTTCACGATCTGCTTACGCCGTCTTCAGGCACAAGGAGCTTCAGCTTCAGCTCTCTCCAATGGCCAGGTCCTTCTCCAAAAGTCATATTATGATAAAGGATACAGTTCATTGTTACGGAAAAGAAAAGCAGAGCAGATGTCAAGACAAATTTGTAAAGAAATTCCATCAGACTCTTCAGGCTCAAAAGAAGTGCCCTGTCAATTAAGAATTAAGATAGTTACACATTCTCTGAATTCTACCACTTTAAATACAGCGACACTATTTCCAAAAAATTAGCTCAATGGGCACAGCGCCAATTGATGCCATGAGAGGTGTATTGTTGCGCAGGGGAAAAGACCGTGTTTTTGTGAAAGACTTGCTAACCTGAAATGCAGCAGAATAAAAATATGCATAACATTTTTCAGTTTGCCTATTCCGGCAGCCTTACGTTCTAAGACGTAGGACTGCGGCCGCTCGATTGCTGGGATCGCGGGTTCGAATCCTGCTGGGGGCATGGATGTTCGTCTCTTAGGTTTCTTGTGTATTGTGTAGGTAGCGTCCTCTGCGACGAACTGATCACTGCTACCGACTGTGTGTGTGTGTGTCTAATTGTGTGTGATCTAGGAACCTCAACCTTGAGCTTCTCTTCTGATACGTGACTTGCACATGTAGGGAAAATGCTGACCAGATTCGTCATATCAGATAACGCGATTTATCTTAGTGGGCTAGGGTAAATCGGTTCATACAGTGTTGTACTTTCAATAGTTCCTTTCAAAAGCGTTTATGTTTACTGAGTCTAATAACGTTACTGTGGAGTTCAAGGATCAAGCCGAATAACTGCTTATCACCACTCCAACAAACGTTACACAGTAAACAATGGTACGAAATTTAAAATTTTTTGACCCGATACACACAAGTTTATCCTATTACGTACCGCCAGGTTCAACTATAAAAAAAACTGCGAATTTTGTTCACAGTATAGTTGTGCATTCCGTAGATAAGTAAAGTGATCCCGTTACAGGCCCGGTGTGGCCCAGAAGGTGGGTAGAGGTATAGCTCTACTCTTTCATGGCCGCGGCACTAGAAGGGGGTGAGGTCAGCAGCACGCCCCGGCCGCATTTTACCCCCGGGAAAGACCCAGTACCCGTTTTGCAGGAGGCTGGGTGGGCCCCAGGGCCGGTCTGGACGAGCGGAAAATCTCGTCCCCACCGGGATTTGATCCCGGACCATCCAGCCCGTAGTCAGTCGCTATACCGACTGAACTACCCGGCATTCCGTAGATTCTAGCAGCAAACAGACATTTCCTTACGAAGCATTCATCGTCTGGTTTCTCTAATGGAAGCACAACCTGTTCTATGTGTGGGTATGAACTCAACCTTTACCTATGCTGTAGATTCATTTGTGTTCAGACAGAAAATCAATTTAAAATCTCAAGTGATGCCACATACACTCTGCATATGAGGCAGGACATTACGTCTTACGAAATGAAATCGATTGTGTCTTAAAGTAGTCTTAAGACTGGAAAGCTTCAAAATTCGTGGCGCACTATGTCTAATACCAACCTATTGCTCTCTATGTTACAGACTCGTTCGTTGATACACGCCCGTTAAAATAACAGAAGGGGGAGGAGCAATTTTTCATACAGTTCTGTTTTACCCAGACACACATAGAGCACCAGCAGTGCTTCTTCCCTTGTGTGGCCACATGGGGGTTGTTTATTCATTAGCAACAATTTTTGTAAAACGAGACTGTTTCTCGTTTAACAGTCCCCCATTGTGATAACCCAGTCTGTACAGAGTATAATAGCGCGCCGTTAGGAGGGTAAATTTATACTTTGAAGTGGCATACCGCCCCCTGTTTCTAAGGGTAACAACGTTGGGGCGGACGGTGGAAAGGCTCGTGCATCTAACCCGTTCGAGGTCCTATCTGTACCAGTTAACTGCAGGGTCATAATTGTAATTAATAAGCGTTATTAGCTGAAGTTGTGCTTTACTCAATGCTGCAGAGGGTGGTTTGGGGAGGGGGGAGGTGCAGGTATCTGTGCACACAAGCAAACTGGCGGTCTGAATGTCACAACAGCCAGAGGGTATCACACGATCCAGGAATTCATATCTCATATATCCGTGTGAACGTACAATCTCTACTGTCGTTTCTGAAGTTTGTTCGACTAAGTCAACGTGATAGAATTAAACGTGCTTTTATGAACGTAATAATCTGAAATACACAAGCATCAACATTCATTAAGAGCGAAACTGATATGAGTTTGTGCACATCTACAAGTTGATTACGGACCAAAACTGAAACGAATAAGACACAACAGTATTATTTTAGTTTTAGTTTAGTTTTAAGTTGTCTTTTGTGTAATTCTTGTTGGATGGCCGTGTGTATTGTTGTAGTTGTCTTGTGTGTATTGTTGTTATCTTCTGTGTATTTGTTGTACTCTGTGTGCATTGCTGTTTTTTTTTTTTGTACTTTAGATGCCGGACTGCTCGCTAGAAGTCAGTACTCGGAAGGTCCTGCGACCGGCCACCTCGACACAGGT
>Ga0136643_10019455_pt1 | contig 10261 bp, 4 predicted proteins | sample TergutLab28metaG_FD_96883 | JGI IMG/M metagenome (GOLD analysis project Ga0136643, IMG submission 96883) | Labiotermes labralis P1 segment gut microbial communities from Petit-Saut dam, French Guiana - Lab288 P1 (version 3) (version 3) | ecosystem: Host-associated > Arthropoda: Insects >... | reverse complement strand
CCTGCCAGTTTTAATATGTATTTGGTAATCAATAAGTGTGTAACAGCTGTCAAAGTTTCAAACTTCTCTGGCCATTATCTCTGTAACCGTTCAACTTTGGACATAGGTGTTTTGGGTTATATCAGTATACTTTAACATAAGGAACACCCTCCCGAAATCTGGCACATTCCTCCTGGGACACCCTGTATATACATATATAATTAGCTCTGTCTGTGAAAGTGCAAAATTCATATTAAAAAACTGCTTGTTCTTTTGTCATTTTTGGTAATAACAGCAAACACAAATGGGGTTCTGAATAAAATTAAGAGAAATATTAAAATCTAACACTGTCTCACCTGCACAGGTACTGACATGCACAACGACAGCTGTGATGTGGTATTTGGGAACTTGGTGGTGTCTGGCAAGAGAAAGGACTCCCATTCAAGGGGTTCTGAATTAGACCCCTGGTAAGAGTTGTGTGCACTTTGTTCTGCTTACACTTATAAACATTGATGTCCCCTGCATTGGAAATGTGAGCAATACTAAGTTCTTCTGTTGGATGAAGCCAAAACAAACTGTAGGTCTTCATTGCCAACCATCACTCTTCTGATTAGCCTACTAATGGGGTAACAGAATTTGTCCTGTGAGTACCCCCACTACAGAAAAGGATTCTATGTCTTAATATGCAGGGTCAAAAAAGGTCAACACAGGCCATGTCTGAAGACACTAAGCAAACAACATTATCATATTTTGAAACACCAGGCAAAAAATAATGGGATAAGGGCTGAAGCTTTAATTGCTGTGGCCACACTACAACAACTTGTTCAAGCAGCTAATATTTGGCCTTTAACGTAGAGAGAGCAACATAATTTACATCAAATGAAACATATGGATGGTTTACTGTACCTGATCCCTTTGTGTATGCATTGACAATATCACAAGGAAGCCCTGTCCCAATCTTGTTGAAGGCTGTGATGTACAGCTGATAACGTGTGCCACACCACAGGTTATGCAGTGTGTGTGAGTTTGCCTTTGCTTCAATCTGCATTTCTTCCCAATCACCATGGTCTCTCTTATAGTTGATCACATACCCTAACCAGACACATAACAAGTATCAGATAAAGTTCCCAGTCACCATGGTTTCTCTTACAGACGATTACATATCCTGTCAAGACACACACAAACAGCAAATAAAGTTCTCAGTCACCATGGTCTCTGTTACAGCTGCTCACATACCACAATCAGACACATAGAAGTATCCACATCATCATGATCTCCCTTGCAGCCGATCATACAGAGTGTGGTCCAAAAGTTTTAGGACTGACTATTTTAAAAACTGAAGACACGTGAGGAAGACACATACCTTTCTTTTTATTCAAAATAAGCTCCATTGGCATATATATATATATATATATATATACAGGCTTCTGCATGGTCATACAGATTCTGAAAAGCTGCCAAAAATTCCTCTTTTTGGACCTTTTTTCAATTCATCTGTTACAGCTTCTTGGATCTCAGCAACATCCGCAAAGTGGAGTCCTTTTAATTTCATTTTCAACTTGAGGAACAGAAAATAGTCTGGCAGAGATAAATCTGGAGAGTGTGGGGCATGATAAGGGGTTGTAAAATTTTTTGGGTCAAAAATTGGCAAACAGTTGCAGCTTTTTGGGCGGGTGCATTATCGTGCAACAAGAAAAAATCTTGAGAGCAGAATGCAGCTGGATGAATCTGGCGATCTATTACTCCTTTATAAAATTCTGCATTTACTGTTTTTCCCTCTGGTATGAATTCTGTGTGCACTATGCCTCGAGAGTTGAAAAAATTATCAACATGGTCTTGGTGCGGGACCTTAGGAATTTCAGTTTCTTTGACCGGGGGATGTCTCACCAACCTATTCAGATCTCTGTCGCTTTGTTTCTGGGTCATAGGCAAAACACCAGGTCTCATCTGCCATAATAATTTTGTTTAAAAAAATGTTGTCTGCATCAGCCATCATGATAATGTCTTGGCAAGATGTGACTTGATCTTCCCATTGCTCAGGTGTCAAGGAGTGTGGAACAAAATGTGCACACAACTTTCTTTTTCCCAAATCCTCAAATCCTCTTTTAGAATCTGAAGAACTACAGTCTTGGGGATGTTCAAATTCTGCTATCATTCTTGATACGATTTAACGGTCATTTTTTACCAAATCACCAACAGCAGCAATGTTCATCTCAGTTCGAATCGATTTTGGATGGCCATCTCTCTTGTCATCTTCTACCAGCTCCCTTCCACCTCAAAATCGAGAATACCACCTAAAAACATTTGATTGGTTCAGAGCCTCATTCCCTTAAGCCTTTTGCACCAATATTAGTGTTTCTGTTGCAGATAGACTGGCTTTGAAAAAAAATTTTATGGCAACTCTCTGTTCATTTCCACCAACCATGAAATATAAGAAAACTGACTTTACAAGACAAGTTATAACTGGTACACTGTCGAAGATAAACAAACAAATGTATGTTGTTTGATAGTACTTAGTGAGTTGGCCCATAGATCGCTCTAGTTATGTTATTTAAAAAATGAGTCCTAAAACTTATGGATTGTACTGTGTATACATGATCACAAACTTACAAATATCAAATAAAGTTCCTTTTCATCTTGACATCCCTTACAGCTTATCATGTGTATTCAGCAGACTCATACACATATCAGGAAAGTTCCCAGTCACCATGACATCCCCTACAGCTGATCACATATCTTCAGCAGACTCATACAATTATTAGATAAATTTCTCACTAACCTTGGTCTCTCTACAGCTGATGTGTACCATGATCTGACACAAATAATTTCCCCACTAACTATGATCTCTGATCTCTCTTACAGCTGAACATAATTCTGAGGCAACAAATACAGCTATCAGACATAGCTCTTAGTAAGATTACCCTCCTACAGCTGATAGCATGCCCTCTCCATACACATACAAGTATCAAATAAGTTCCCACATGATATAGTAGAATTACGTCTCTGAAGAAATGTGTAAGAAGGCACATTATATGATGGAGGGATAATGTTCCTTCAGCAGTAACAGTGAAAATACTGTATGGAGTTAAGCAAGTAGGAAGTAGTGTAAGAACTGTGGAACAGACACCAAGGAAACAGGAGATGGGCACCAGACAGAAGTGTGGCCAAACACCTCAGGTTGAATGGGAAGTGGTCAGTGGCAAAAGGGCTTGATTTCTTGGGCAAACACAATTTAACTGGGTGAAAAGTACTCAATATCACCAACTGTACAGTAACTTCAGCTGGGCAGCACCTTGAGACATGGAAAATGATGGGTGGATTTCTGGTTCAGAAACGCACAAGAAGAGGATAGCTTATGTCCTGGAGTTTCAACTACTTCAGCATGATAAATAGCCCTAAACACTAAACGCAAGCTATAAAGAGGGGTGTTGTTGATTGCTCCATCCAAGTTTAGGACTAACCCCATAATTTTGATTCTTAGCAGTGATAACAAAAGATGTGATGTGCTGTATGAGGTGTCCAGTATTTTGTGGTAGTTACCATTCTCATACAAGCATGTTGTGAGGGCAAATGAACCTTCAATTCAGAAGGAAACTCTTACTCTCTGACCTCCCTATTTTGGAACCTTTGAAGAATCCTAGCCCAGTTTGGCATGGATCCACATCTCAGGTAGGTTTTTGGCTTTTATGTCTAAACTGTGGGGATCAGAAAGGCATTCCAAGCAAAGTCTGTGGCACACATTTGGAAACACAGTACAAAGGGAGACAAGTCAGGCTGGGCAATGGTCAAGGTGGACAAGAAGGAAATAAGGCTATACATTGCTCCATTGCTCACAGGTGCTAGAGTTTATTATAGGCCAATGACCATGGTCAGGAAGTAAAATTATGGAAGGCCTCCAGCTAAAAGAAGCTAGCCTCTCATTTTAGTTTTGGATTAGCAATAAGGTATGAAGGCTACAAGAAAGTTTACTTAGTATTCTGACAACTGAAGGAAAGTAGTGTGATCAGGTTTATCATAGCTATTGTTACTCTGATAGACAGGATGGTATCTATCCCATTATAACAGTTTGCTGTATGTTTGTTGGCACTGCTCCTCCCTGTTGTCTTTAAACTCTTACTGTATGTTTATTAATCACATATTCTTAATTCCACAACTAATTTATTCCTTTCTCCAGCTCTATGAGATGTCAGTTAGCATTCTCCCTGTCTGATATTCAATCAGTCTCTTGTCTTGTCCACTGCTTTTAACACCAAAATGTACTATTCAAAATATGATAACAGTCTATTAAAATGAAGTATCTTTAAAGAAATATTGCCCATTCAAGAATGTGTGCACTCTTACCCAGCACATTCTTACAATGTTCCCTTATTCTCATAATCTTTCCTTATAACAGCCACATTTCCAACACTACATTTTAAAATAAGGTGTCAAACAAAGCTTTGATTACTAGGATTTTATATGATGTAAACTTACCTTTATTTCAGGGTAAAATTCTTATTCTGTCACATGAAAGAGTTCCCACTTGTCTGGGCCATATTGATGATTATCACTCACACTGCACACATGCATCATATCAACAGCTGATATTTCTCTAGGCCAAACAGATGAATGTCACTCACACTGAACACAGGCATCACGTCAAGTGTTGCTACTTCTCTAGGTCAGACTGATGTCACTCCCACAGTGCACATGTATCATATCGAGAATTGGTATTTCTCTAGGCCAAACTGATGAATGTCACTTACACTAAACACAGGCATCACTTCTTCCACTCAGCTGGTTCAAGGAATACTTTCCAAACACCACTGATTGCCCTGTGCTCTTACCTACCACTGGTTCTCAGAAAATGACAATGTTTACACTTTTATGATGTGAACTCTTAACTGACTTTACATTACATCAGGTTAAAGGTAAAGTGATCCCGTTTCAGACCCAGTGTGGCCCAGAGGGTGGGTAGAGGTATAGCTCTACTCTTCCATGACTGCAGCACTAGAAGGGGGTGAGTGGTCAGCAGCACGCCCCGGCCGCACTTTGCCCCTGGGAAAGACCCGATACCCATTTCATATTAGTCTGGGTGGACCCCAGGGCTGGTTTGGACGGGTGGAAAATCCTGTCCGTAGTCAGTCACTATACCGACTGAGCTACTCGGCCCACACATTACATCAGGTACATTTTCAATTGTATACAATATACCCTGTTTAGAAATCAACAGAGATGACAGAGATGGGAGAATTTTATTAAAATGGACCAAAAAACTTATAAATGTGTGGAATTGACCCACTTCAAAGCTTCAGCAGATGATGTAAAAGAATGTTTGGGTTGCACTTCTAGACCACCTGAATATCTCGCAGCTGAAACGAAACCCCACCCCACATCACACAATCATCGGGGTGGAGGGTGGGGCTGGGGTTGAAAGAGGAATATTCTGAATTTTAATGCATTACTTCCATTTGAACTCACCAAGGATTGGACTTCCTCCATCATGATTGTCAGTCCATTGCAGCTGCAAGCTGTCCACATACGAAGCGACAACAGATAATGTTGGGGCATCTGGAGGCACTGCAAGTCACATAAACTGTCAAAAACACTGTCCAGGTATCTTTATCTGGCTCTGAAAGTCAGGGAAAGAAGGGGGCAAGTAAGTTAAGTAGTGGGGTTCCTGTACTGTTTGCCATGAAAACATTTTACTGCATGCCATGTCAAATAATAAATAACTTAACATATTTAAAGTTCTGAATCTACAAATGTATTGCTTGTTATTTATTTTATGATTCTGTGTCATCTTACAGCTAGTTTATGAATAAATGCAGCATGATGCGTTATTTTCTTTTCATAACAGTATCACAAATACTCTACACGAAACTGTGTATCTCTTCCTGTGGCATTTGAATTATGTAAACATACAGTACCCCTCATAAGGGCTAATGTAAGATAACTAGAGTGATTGTGTGATACACACGAAGTAACAGTGCTTGCAACAGTCAGATCACCAGCTGCAGGGTACATCTGTGTGTTATAAACAGTGCAAATGGATATGACTGTGTCACACACACTAACAGTGCTGGCAGCAGTCAATATAAGATAAACAGCTGCAGAGTATATCTGTGTGTTACAAAACACTGTAACTGTAGACGTCTGTGTGATACACATGAAGTAACAGCGCTTGCAACAGTCAATATTAGACCAACAGCTGCAGAGTATAACTGGAGATATCTGTGTGGTACACACAAAGTAACAGTATTTGCAGTAGTCAAAATGACATACCTAGCACTCTGACACTGTAAACTATCTCATCACTGCCATACACATTTTCGATACTACATGAGTAGTTGCCTTCATCACTATGCTGAATGTCCTTTATCAGGAAGGAGCCATCTTTGTTTATCTGTAAAACAGAGATAAAGATTCTGTTAGAATGATGAGTTGCAGAGATACTGAACAATGTTTTGCAGACACATGCTGCTACAATTCTGAGGGCACAAGAAGGAGACAGTAGCTCCTCATAATTGCTGGTACCCATCCATGAAAAGTGCACACCCTTACATCCCACTGACAGTCATTGCCTCAGACAAGAGTCTCTCAGTTCTGTGTTTGTGTTGTTCCCACATACGTAAATTTCGAAACATTTTCCACTTAATTTTTACATACATGCTGTTCATTGTACATTATTTTCACTTATATTTAATTCTGTTAATACTTTGTTCCAGGTCAAGATCTTTGCTGGCCTGCAGTACAGTTTCTGCATTCATTATTATACTATTTGCATTCTCCATGCCAAATCATAAGGTGTGACAATTAAGTTTTTGGAGTGCCCATATAAGAGCTGTACTTAATTAGTTATACACTAACATTTCATGTCACCTTCAAGTTAATCTCCTGACACAGCAGAACACTTCAGCATTAAGTGTGCTTGCTGTTCAAATCATTGCTGTAACCTCTTTTCTGGAATGATCTTCAGGATTTGTGATTTGTAATTTTAATTTATCTATTAAATACCCATATGGCTACATATGTAACACTTGGACAAGTCAAATCAGTATGTATGTTGAGAGTAAGATTACAATCATGTTTCAAAGTATAAATTCTACAATCACAAAGTTCACTAAATATAATAAAACATTTAACCATACAACATAATAAACTGCTTTGAATAAATATATAGAAGTGGCCAAAAATACAATTCCATACTTTACAGCAAGATATCATCCAATTATTTTAAACCAACAGCCTAAAATTAATTGCCAGATTTTTCTCTTGCCATTTTGTTAAATTTAATCAAAACTAAAAAAACTCATTGAATGTTTAACAAGAATGATACAGTAGAACATTTTTTAATTTTTCTTTAAACACTTTAAAACTTTCCAATTTTTAAAATTCTACTTGGTACACTCTTGCATAATTTAATCCCCACATTCATCACACTTTTCTTAAAAAGTGCGGGTTGCCACATGTCACTGACTGCCAACAAAGTCTGAAAATTTGTGGCCCTTCAAACCAGTCTTCAGTTTTCAAACAGCCAAAAGTTGTATGGGGTCAATCTGACAAATATGGTGGATGGTAAAAATTTTGTTTTTTATTGGTTGGCTTAAACCTCCTCAAGAATGACCATGTAATGAACGTGGACACTGTCATGAAGCAAGATCCAAGCGTCAGGTCAAAGTACCCAGTCTTCTACAACCAACAGCCTCACATTATTCTGCCAATATTTCCGTAATGCTAATTTACTGTTTCACATTTTGCAGACAGTCTATGAACAATGCCCTTTTGATCAAGAAAGCATCAACATTGTCTTCACTGGGCTTCCTGGCATGTGTGCCTTCTCTGGTTTGGAGCCACAGAAGCTTTACACTGCTTGCTTTGACATTTCATTTCTGGATTGTACTGAAAGCACCATGATTCATCATCTGTGATACCTCTACTTGCAAAAGTTGGTTAGAACAGACATCAAGCTGCTGCTGCCATCTCTTGTCATCAAATTTGTTTAAACGTTTATCACTCCAAAATCTTCAGTCAAAATATGCCTTCAAGCTTCTATGTGTACACACTTAATTCCTCTACCATCATGTGAACCAGTTTTCACACTCTTCCATATTCTCATCTGTCTGGTGAGATGTTGGAAATATGTTCCTCTGTCATCTTTCATGTCTGCCTGACCCTCTTTTAACCTTACATGCTACCCAATAATACTCAAATTTTTCGTTATCATCAGCATCATAAGCTTCTGTTAACATATGCAGAGTTTCACTTGTGCTTTTGCCTAACTATGTACAAAACTTTATGTTAATTCATTGCTCCAAACATTTATCACTCGTTTTTCCAATGGGATGAAAAAAGCTTACATATTCACTGCCACTGCTGTGCTACTGCTGCCATATTTGTTGCAGCAAAACCCAAGATGCAACCACAGACAAAGCACAGCAAACAGTTACTTATAGTCATTTAAATATACTAACATTTTCATGTAATAGAATTACAAGCTATACATGACCTTGTATCCTCCTACATATTTGAAAGATAAATCGCCATCATCAGGGAGATGTATATACAGTATAAAGGAATATATATCACCACATCGCTCTTGCATGTACAATGTTAAGCATATAAAACATATTAAAAAAGCATCTATAATACAATTATCTGCATACTATGTCTAGTACAATGTTAAAATATTCTTAGTTCAATTCATTGATATGCCATACTTCATAATGTGGTTGTATGTATATGAATATCTAATCTTGGTGGTTCTGATCAATGGGTAAAGGCCCTATGGCATGCATAGATGTGCTGTGTGTAGGAAGATGTAATTAACAATTGCTCAGTTATTGCTCACTTGCTACTTGAAGTGCCATTTGTGTGGACATTGCAAAACTTAAATATCAAGCCTCATAATCACCACATATATTCACATGTACCAAGCACTTTAAAGGAAGATGGCTGTGATGTGCAATCACACATACCTGTTTCCTTCCATTGGTTTCCATTATTCTGTCTTGCAGACGCCATATGGCCTGTGGCACAGGAATGCCAACTTTTATGCATGGGAGAGTAATGTCCTTCTTCCATGGGGTGACAATTTCTCTGCTGAAAGAAACAATTCTTGCTGGAACTGCAACAACAGAAGAATTAATGGCAGTTATGAAAATACATAAGTTTTCTACAAACTATACAATTCTTTATATACACCATGTAGGGGCATGGAGATACAGCCACATGCATTATTAACCTCAGACCTAGAAAAGATGCATAAGATGCATGCTTGGCTGCTAGATTAAATCCTAGGGAAAGAGCTCATAGTGCCTTACGAATTGAACATGCCAATCTGGATGTAATAACAAAACAGCCAAATGACACTATACGGAGGCCACAGAGATGTCTTATGGTTGACAGTGATGATGGTGTGTAAGCAAGGCTTCTTATTTCTGCTTACAACTGTATTTCCCTCCAGTATCCTCTGGTACATATCAATTAGCCCAGAATGCTTGTTACCAGCAAAGGATATGAATATCTGTATTTGTGTAAATAAAATGCTTAGACCAGTGGTTCCCAACCTCAGGTCAGGGGTCTGACATAGGGTCTCAAGAGGGTCTTATATCGAGTACATTACAAATTTATTTCATTTTAATTGTTGCATTAACTTCAATGTTGGTAATGTAATAAGCTTTATTTAAAATAAATAACACATATATTAAATTTTTCAGTTGCTAAATTATTGGCATTATTGTTCTGTTCATTTTATGTGACATTTCAGAAGTTCAGTATTTCACAAGTTTTTATTTAGAAGCACATGATTTGTTCAACTAGCACATGTATGAGTTATTTAAATAAAGATTTGTTTCTTTCATGTATTGTGTATTTAATATTACCCCAAAAATAACAGATGTGACAATTAACATTAAAAATTTAATATTTTTTGAATAAGTGGCAATGTTATGTAGCGTTCAAGAAAAGGCATTAGTATTAATTCATTTATAGTAAATATCACTGGCTATTGCCGTATCCATGGTAGGGTTGCAAGTTACATACCATTTGTTACTTTAGGGTCACATATGTAAAAAGTTGGGAACTGGTCAGCTACACAAATGGACAGGTATACAGGAAATGTGATGGAAGCTGAAGCAGGTTATGACTCAGTATTTGTGTAAATAAAATGGCTAGACAAATGGAATGGAATAAGGAAAACATAATGGAACCTATAACAGCTCAAGGGAGATGTGGAGGATGTCAACCTATAGGAATTCTTTTATATTGCCTCAAGACAGTGAGAACTAAACCCCAGCTGTAT
>Ga0136643_10019454_pt1 | contig 10262 bp, 8 predicted proteins | sample TergutLab28metaG_FD_96883 | JGI IMG/M metagenome (GOLD analysis project Ga0136643, IMG submission 96883) | Labiotermes labralis P1 segment gut microbial communities from Petit-Saut dam, French Guiana - Lab288 P1 (version 3) (version 3) | ecosystem: Host-associated > Arthropoda: Insects >... | reverse complement strand
TCAGCCTACACAACACAACAAGTACTCGCTAGCTCCTGAAGATGGACGTATTAACGTCTCAAACATGTTGAGCAATATATAATAAAGCAAGTGTCATCTAGTTGGTCAACCTTTATTCAAATTTGTGTTCATGTTTACTGGAATGATGTCAATGTTCCTGGCTAAAGTTGTCATGGTGATCAAACAATGTAGAAAACAAGGTGGAGAGTGAAGGCTTGGTGAAGAACGGGGTGATATGCAATTGCTCTGACTTCTTCTGCATGTCTTCACTCACCTTATTGTATGCTGCCATGACAGCCTCCAGCACACAATTCAACACTTGGCAGAAATAAGAAGTACATACAAAATACTGGTCAGAAAACCTCGAATGACATCTAGGCATAAATGGAAGAATACTAAAAAAATTAATCATGGACAAACAGAGTGTAAATTTGTGTGCTGGATTAAAGGACTGATGTGTTCAATGGCAATCTCTAGAGAACATGGTGTTGAAATCTTTCATTTCTGTGCAAGATGGGAATTTAATGACAGACAAGTAACTGCCAGGCTTTGAACTGGAAGAGTGTAATCAGTTTGGTGAGTCAGCTGGACAATCTAGAGGTTCAATTCCTAGCAGTGGCAAGAGATTTTCTCTTCTCCAAAATGTCCAGACTGGCTCTGGAGCCTACCCATTCTCCTTTACGATGGGTAAATGGGTACCAAGGGTAAAGTGGCCAGGGTGTGAAAGTCACCACTCACCCTAATCTACTGCAAAGGTTAAGAATGGTAAAGGTAAATCAGTCCTGTTACAGGCCTGGAGTGGCCCAGAGGGTTCCAGGAAGTTAAGGTTCCCAGATTTTGTGACAACGGAACAGGATGGTGTTAAGGTTGTTAACCTTACGCACCGGCCGCCTTTACGCCCAGGAAATGCTCCCAGTACTCATTTCTGTTAGAGGCTGAGTCGACCCCAGGGCCATAGTGCGATCGGAAGGAATTTTATGTCAATGAAAAATTCCAATGATACCAGCTGGGATTGAACCAGCAACCTTCTGATTTGTCACACAGCAAATTAAACACTGTGCTAACGTGGTCCCCAAGGTTAAGAATGATGGGAGCTATATCTCCAGTCCACTTGTACGTCTTCATGGCGTGAAGAGGGACAATTAACCTTCAACTGTCAGGCTTCGAGAGAACCTCTCTCATGGAGTGAGTGTGTTAACATTCTAGGACACACTGCTTGTGAATCAGAACAATAACTGACATCATAACTGTTAATGGGTGACACAAACATTCACGATGAACTTGTTTACCTAAGAATAATTCTTGGTATAGTCAGGCTAAGCACTGACTGCACCAAAATCTTGAAGCCATGCTCAGATAATGTAATACTGATCACCTTTTAACAGAGCGGTAATGAGGGCATACCGCTTCCACACTTTACAAAACATTTTTAAATTAACAAAGGGCAAACACTGATGAAAATGAACAGGTAACCATACCGGCAGCACATGGTACACATGGGCGGAGAAAAACTTTAAACTTTGGAAATATTGTTGCTCACTCACCCTTCCACGTTCCACAAGATTTGTAATCATCACAATGATTGCTACACGCTGTTCCCAAACCATGCGCCAAAAACAATCAAATGTTGCAGGCAGGGGTCCTTGGGTGCCAATATATGCCCGTGACCTCTGGAAACCGTCGATATAGTTAGCATTGACGTAATCAATGGAACGTTTCTGTCCTGGAACGGGTAACAACTGGACTCGACTGTGGTCATCTGAAATATCACCAAGACATATCCAATTTAGTTAAGTAACACGACCCACAAAATTTATTGAATTTACCCAAACATAAGATGGAACTTTGTTTGTTCTTAATTATCAACTGAAAAATGGGGATTTGCCTCATAACTGCAAACAAAATTAAAATCACTCTCCACAGGCATTTTCCTGAAAATTGAAGACAGTGAACATGGATGGTCTCATATTTAGGCAAATTCAGTATTCAGCCATGCAAGATACATCATCCAGTAAGGTTATCATCACACCTTGTTAAAAATTGATGAAAAGGATATGTATTAATTAATAGAGCCAGTGCAAATACAGCAGCCACATAATGCTCACAGAAATGGAACACAAATACTGGCCTCTATTTATGGCATGACACTTTTAACTGAAGACAATATACAAGTCTTTGCTGTAAGAATCTGGGGACGATCAGAGAAGACCCCCATCAAGAGGTCTGAAATTCAGCGCACATGTGAACTGTGTACCAATAGATGGAATATCGCAGTCCGTGTTGTGACTAGGCTGCAGAATGGATAATCTGAGTTTCAATCTCTGGCACAGGAAGAGCTTTATCTCTTCTCCAAAGCATTCAAACCAGCTCTAGGGTCCACCCAGCCTCCTATTCAATGGGTACTGGAGGTTCCTTCCCAGGGGAGAAGCTAGACCACCCATCTCCATCCAGTGCTAAGATTGAGTGGAGCTATACACTGACTCCCCTTGTTGCTTTCATGACATGCACAGGGTCAACCTTTACCTTACTAACTTGCTAGTATGAATACCTTAAAAACGAAGGGAAAGGCATAAAAATTTTTGGAAATCAATATCAATATCAATATGCACACTGCAGGGTTATTTACATATACAGGCCTTCCATTTACTTACATGCTAATATGTTAAGGTATCGATTTTTCTGTTTGTTGTCAGGATGCTGAGAGTGTTCTGATGTATACTCTTCTTGTGTGGAAGCTGCTTGAATTGCTTCGTACTCCTTGCTGAAACCAATGTCTCCATCCGCGTGAAGTTCGCTCACATGTTTTGGGAACAAATGAACAGGAATGGCTGTTTTTACACCACCATTCTCTGATCTGGCATCCCAGTCTACCAGTGTTGATGGAGGTGCTCTTGGAGGATCATCTAGGTAATAATAAGCAGCATGGAAACATTTCCTGCAAAGCAAAATACACAACCATCAAAATTCACTGTCAAAAGAATGAAGTCAAAAAATCACAATGAAAAGTAGTTCATAACAGTATGTTTGCGGTAGTCCACGGTGAGTAATTGGTGTAAATTTCTTAGTTGACAAAGATGTTCCTCCTGTGCCAACTTACAAAAGTACATGGTGTCAAAATGCACAAGATTATCACATGCCTGTATAACTTGGGCACTTCTTTTTTTCATATGCATGACATAAAATTCATTCCATATACTCAGCAATAGTACTACTTTATGTACCACCCATGTGACAACCATATTAGATTTCATCAAATGAAGTTCCACAGCTAGTCAAAGACTGTCACAAATACCATCAAAATATCATCTACTCCATATGCAAGCACTGATGGAAGAGTAGGATGGCTTTTAGAACACTTCAATTATCTCCTGAAGATACAGACTACTAGCCACCAGTTCTAATAGTGACATTCTTGCATTATCATTATTCTTACTTATCTGGTACAAAATCACTTACCTCCATAGTATAAAAGCAATCACCGCCAGTAACAGAGCAAATGAAGCACACACAACGCCAGCTATCATTCCTGCACTCAGCTCTTGGGTGCTGCTCTGTTTAAAGTTCTGAATCTTGTCACAGTTTGGTCGAACATGCATCTTCCGTGGTTCAGACAACTGGCCTGGCACATCTTCATGGCTTATAATGCTGTGTGAAATTCCACGAACTGTGATCTCATACATTGTGTCAGCAGTAAGATTTGGAATCAAAATCTGTAACATTCAAAACAGCCAGTCATAATTTCACTCCTGGCAACATGCATCGAATGCAACTTGTGCCTCCCATATCACGTGCACTGCATTTTTCTTCACAATTTTAAACGGTCCCCATCATTATCCTTGGTAGGAAAAGGTAAGCATTTTCTTCTTGTTTACTTTTAAGAGGCTACAGTGAAGTATGGACAAGGAGCAACTACACCACTGCTCCCCCCCCGCCCTCCAAAAAAACAGAACAAGGGCAGCTGGACACCGCAACAACACATCAAATAAAGATGGTATAAGATGGGTCACGTAGCATGTACAGAATTATAAAACACGAGTCAGAACATCTGAAGATGATTTGCGATACTACAAAACACAGCAGGATGTGTAAGATGGAATTTTATTTCACTAACATAGTGGTTTTCAGATAATACTAAAATTCAGCGTATAGGATTTTGGTGACAGTGAATGTTGTTGCCTGAGTCTATACCAGTGCTGGGTCATAAACTTATAATTACAAATGTCAGTATGATATTTTACATTTGTGCATTATGTGGGGAGTTATATACAAGGTCAAACAGAGTTTCTATATAAGCCTGTTCAACAACTAGTGTCCCTTTCCCTTAATCTTCATTACCCATACCTTATTTGCATTTGTAATTTTGTTTCTGGGTATCCTGCATATTTCCATAAAAGTATCTGTTCTTAATATGAATAAGGTAAATCAGTCCTATTACAGGCCTGGAGTGGCCTAAAGGGTTCCAGGAAGTTAAGGTTCCCAGATTACATGACAACGGCACAGTATGGTGGTAAGGTTGTCAGCCTTATGCACCGGCCGCCTTTACCCCCAGGAAATGCTCCTGGTACACATTTCTGTTAGAGGCTGAGTCGACCCCAGGGCCATAGTGCGATCGGAAGGATTTTAAGTCAACAAAAAATCCAATGACACCCGCTGGGATCGAACCACCGACCTTCCGATTTGTAGCACAGCACCTTAACCACTGTGTTATGGCGGTCCCCTCTTAAAATGAGTACATGCCCAATAAACTATCTCATGTTTGTTACTTTTTATACGCTGTGTGTGTGTGTGTGTGTGTTCCTGAAACGTGGTTTTCAAAGGTCTACCAGTCTGGCCACGTTATTTCATATATGCCATTCTCTTATACTTAGATTAATTCAGTTTGTGGTTTTAAAAAGTTCTGAATTATTATTTCCAATTTAGTGTCTTAAAATATTTTTTATTTTTCTGATAGAGGTACACTTCCATGTGAAAATGAAACTTGTGCTAGATATATTAATTGCTCACCGAAGGTTCGGGATGATCTGGCAATGCAGAAACAACCACCTCTTCAAACTCCATGGATCTCTCATCACGATATGCTATGATGTAGCGATCAATGACACCAAAATATTCTTGTGGACGCTGCCACTGAAGGTACAGTGTATCGTGAGACTGGCATGTTAGGTTCACGATCCGTGGAGCAGTGGGGCCGCTTATGTCTGTCTTGTGGCGGATGGCTTCTGAAGGCTCACCTTCGTTCTTCCAAGTGAAAGCCTTCAGCCATATCTTGTATTCTGTGTATGGTTCTAGAAAAGAGAGAAACATGCAGTTTTACACTTACAATGTGTTATATTCTTCATAGCAATGCATGCCCTTCTCAGGGTTGAAGGTTGAACCACCGCACTACTAACAAATTCAGGTACTGATTTGTTTTAATCATTTAATTTATTTAAAGACTCTTAGTTCTGGTTAATTTTATGTAAAAGTAAAGTGCACCCTTGTACAGGCACAGAGGCTCTGTACAGGCCATACGACCCATAGGGGAAGTAGAGGTATAACTCTACTCTTTCTTGACCATAGCACTAGAAGTGGGTGAGGGGTCAGCGTCACGCCCCGGATGCTCTTACCCCCGGGAAAGACCCGGTACCCATTGTACAGGAGGCTGCGTGGGCCCCATGGCCGTTCTGGACAGGTGTGAAAAATCTCGACCCTATCGAGATTCGATCCCCCTACTGTCCAGCCCGTAGCCAGTCACTATAGTGACTATGCTACCCGGCCCGTTTAATTTTATGTTCTTGTCTTTAATCATCATCATTCTATTGCAGCACATAATTTGTGGCATTGGACCAAGCAGGGTGGTGTAGAAATATGAGTTGAAACAGACAAATAAAAATCAACTGGCAACATCAGGCTTTGGATTACAGAATCACTTCAGCTTTTACTGGAATTCAGTTTTACTATACATTAAGTTGCAATATGAGAAAAACAAAATGTCACCACATTTTTGGAATCTCGGACATAATATTTTGAGAAGTGTACAAAATAAATTGTCTGCAACATGTATTGCACTTCATTCTGCAGTACTTACTAAAACTGAAGTAACCAACCAAAAATACGGCAAGCCCAACAAATTACCTAAACAATTTGTCTGACTGGATTAACTAACCAAGAACTTTGAACTGTGTCATCCCCATTGTGTGTGTGTGTGAAAACTGGAGAGGTTATGTAGTCAATAACAACAATGTTAATTAAGATGTTTTAATGACTATTATTAGAAAAACTACATGTTTAGGCCCTTATTGGCCATCATCAGGGTTTCTTCAGTAGGACCGTAAGTTCTCTTGGAGAAAACCTGACGATGGCCAATAAGGGCCGAAATATGTAGTTTTTCTAGTTTAGTCATTAAAACATCTCAATTGACATAGCTGTGTTCGACTACATGCCCTCTCCAAATAACCAAAAGACTATCTTATTTTAGAAAGCAAAATATTACAAACTACAGAGTACAACAGCCCATCACTGGACCCAGTATTGCACCAGTCCAGTTCAGTGCACATTAACACAACTTACTCAACATTACCCCTTCATGAAAAATATATAATAACACCCAGAGATGTCTTGAATCCAAAACAACTGCTATTTGTTTACAGTTCAGTAACTCTCTGGTAGAGCCAAAGGTTAACACAACTAATGACAAGTTCCAAACAAAATGAAGTTGCAAGACATGATGGAGTAAATTAGTTTAAGTCAGTCTCCCTTTATCCCAAAGAATGTAACTTGTATTGCATGATGAAGCAGTTCATTTACTTGAAGTCACACAAATAATTAAGATAAACTGGTAACATGTTAGCAGTAACAGTTTTATAGTGAGCTGTGACTTTTAAAAACTACATTTGACACTATTCCACTGGTAGTCTCTCTCTCTCTCTCACACACGCGCGCGCACGCACGCACACGCACACAGAAGAGTGCAAACTAAGCTGGAGCCTCATCCTTCTATATAACCCTGACTGTAGAGGATATCATTTATTTCGAATGTCAAGTTTTGTTATAAAAACAAGTAAAGAAAGTATTTTTGGGTCAGAGAAATAATCTGCCTCCTTATGCTGCCGCACAGAACTTTAACTAGAGTGGCAGTTTAAGAGCTAATGTTTGTTCTTCCACTGTCACATTAGTGTCGGCAAAATGTATTAACTTTTCACGGGTTTATATTGTAGATGATATTACAGAATTTGAAATTTGTACAATAAACACAGAACGTAGTAAATCTGGTTTAGTTTTCAAAGCAAGCGACTAGTGTAAAAGAAATTAAATATACTCCACGGTTTGTAATAGGAAACAATTGTGGTCGGAGGAAATATATATATAAATAAATATATATATATATTATATATATACATGTACATTACTATGTAATGAACGTCTGGGAATGTCAGCCTTCCAGAGAAAATCATATAAACAGCAAATCAAAGGAAAAGAATAAATGCCAGAAATGTAGGTTTGGAGAGGTCAGGACATCGCAGTCGGTAAAGCAACTCGCCACGAGCTGGACAGTCCGAGGATCGAATTCCAGTGGAGGCGAGATCTTCGGCACCTGTCCAGACCGTCCCTGGGGCCCACCCAGCCTCCTGCACGTTGGGTACCGGGTCTCTTTCCCGGGCGTAAAGCGGCCGGGGCGTGACCTAACGTAATTGATTTTGGAACAATAGTAATACTGATAAATTACCAATGTCAAAAAAAGCTAGAATTTTCCCTGTCCACGCTATGAAGATATTATAGGGGGAGAAGAGGTACAGCTCCACTCATTCTTAACCTAGGCGCTTGATGGAGTGGTCAATTTCACGTCCAGCCACCTTACTCCTGAGACACAAACCAAGTACCAATAAACTGGTACTTGAGTACTAATTTATTGGTAAGAAAGCATAATGGGAAGTCAAACATTGTTTAACCCCAGTACCCATTGAATACGAAGCTGGGTGGGCCCCAGAGCCAGTCTGGACGTTTTGGAAGAGGATAAATCCTCTTGACCCTACTGGGACACGACCCCCAGACCATCCAGGTTGTAGCCTAGACTCTATACCAGTGTTTCTCAACCTTTGTGAGACCGCGGCCCGGTAAATTCCTTTTTCATAAGACGAGGGCCCGGTCCCAACAAATTTACTAGTAAATACCTTTCCATTTTCTTTAAGTCCATACATTAAACTAACATAAGTATTAATAATTAATTATGGCATAATCATAAGGAGTATTAGTACACTTACGTCTACGGTGTGGCAAGTTGACAAATACAAAATTACATTTAAATTACTTATCAATCACTGGACTAGTGAAATCTTGTAGCATATTGTAGTTCCCTCAGGCCAACATCTGGGTCTGAGTTTTTCGACACATTAACGAATATTTTTCTCCTCAGAATATTTCCACTATAAAACATTTATTCAAGAAAACTGCTTAGAAAACTAAAATGACAAATTCCAGGAGAACCTCTAGCGGTCCGGTATAATTGATGCCAAGGCCCGGTACCGGGCCGCGGCCCGGCGGTTGAGAAACACCGATCTATACTGTCTACACTACCCCAGCTCCCTATACCACCAGTGTCAATAAAGAAAACTATACAAGTTTATTATCTTTTCTGCTTAACTTACTCAGATCTTTGAGAACAAATTCGATGTGTGGGTCTGTCCGTCGGATGGTCTTGACATCAGTGTAGTTGGCATGCATATAGTACAGGCGGTACCCGGTGATCTGGCCGTTGGGTCGCTCTGGTTCATTCCATGACAGCTCGATGGATGAATGAGTGACGTGAAGAACTGTTACATTCAGTGGCTTGCTTGGCACTGAAAACATAAACCATGTTACCAATCACCAGTGGCCTCTCGCAGGAAGGCCATTACTACAAACAACTGACATCCGCTTTAGGCTTCAACAAGACCTCTGGTAAAGATACATTGGTGACTACAGTGTTGCCTTCATTTCAGTCAAGCGATGGCAGTCACACCACATTTGTAAAGTTCGCGGAATAAACTGAAAATACAATTACTTAGAGCACTTAAAATTATCCACACAAATAGGCCTATCACATATGAAGCATAAAAAAGGAAAAATATGTTCTTCGGAACTCAATGCAGTTCCTGTACCGTGTCTATGAAAACTAACATCAGCATCACTATCATCCTTCCCACTAACAGCTCTAGTTGGCTTGTTTAGCATATTAGACAAGACAGGCGATGTACGTATAAAGTATAAAATTGAGGTGCTTTCGCATAACCATAGTTGCCGTGCCAGTAGACAAAGTTATCCAGTGTGCAAAGCGCATGCACCACCGTACTGTCTGCGTGGCTGCCACATGGCTCTACTATATTTTCCCAAATCTCATAAACGGCTAGATTTTATAAAAGAAAACTGTTGGACATAAAATGCGTGTTATGATTTTCTCTACAACTTTTGTCTAAAACATTTCTCATTCCAAGGAGAATTGAGCGAGATATGACCAAAAACGCATGTTGATCTTTATGTAAAGTATCCGTTATAGTCGTCAGATTTTATTGAAACTTGAATTTACTCTACAGATTTTCGAAAAACACTCAAATATCAAATTTCATGAAAATCCGTGCAGTGGGGGGGGGCGATAATGATAATCATCAACAAAATCATCGTAAAGAAAGTTTATTTAAACATTTTACAATTTTTAAAATGAAGCTGAATGAATTAAACTACACTGAAAGCATTCAAGAACAGTCACAAACACATCGCTGTCCAAGAGGTCTTCCGAATTTTACATATATTTATGTTCACGATTCCAGCGCCTATATGCGGGCGTAACAGCAATTTAAGACAGTAACCTCCTCCCACAGATAAGGCCCCCTGCATTGCGCCATATTGTTCTGTGACAAAGCATGAGGCTGTCAAATGTCATAACATTTCCTTGTACTTTGCCAATCTTTATTGATATTTATTTTGTGGTAACGTCAGCTGATAACGATCACTATTACACGCACACAATGAACTTTGCAGTTTGACTAACCAGGCTTTCAAGAAATTAACCTTTTGGCGCCGGATTTTTTTTAAATTTTAGCACACCCTGTATATAAAATGTGAATAATACAGGAACCAAATATGTTAGAATTATGAAACAAACCGCATTTTGAAGAGAAAGAAAAGGAGAGTATATATCACGTTTAAAATATTCAGTACCTATATTTGTTGAATAAATATATAAAATGCAACTTTAGAGGTTAGCGGTGCGGTACGACCACTATAGTTGACATTAGGCGTCAAAAGGT
>Ga0136643_10019452_pt1 | contig 10263 bp, 6 predicted proteins | sample TergutLab28metaG_FD_96883 | JGI IMG/M metagenome (GOLD analysis project Ga0136643, IMG submission 96883) | Labiotermes labralis P1 segment gut microbial communities from Petit-Saut dam, French Guiana - Lab288 P1 (version 3) (version 3) | ecosystem: Host-associated > Arthropoda: Insects >... | reverse complement strand
AACTTGTTTTAGTAACTTCACTCTCGATATAGTGCATACTCCCTGAGGATGATCCCGTATGGGGATCGAAACATGTAGGAGGAATATAAATATGTTTTAATGTGAAACTTAAAAAAAATGTGATTTTAATGTTTTACGTATATTGTGCAGTTTGTTGGTTTTAAACAAGTATTGATATTGTATTGCACGGCAATACAATGAAAGTTAACATTTCGCAGTTTTACGTAAATCATATTTTGGTATTCTTTTAACTTCATTATGGATAAATTGATGTCGGGCTGCGGATGGTAAAAGTGTGAGTGAAACGACTCGCAGGCGTTCGTTGTCAGCTGCAGACTGCTGCTGTTTGGATGCAGTTTATTGTCGTCTCGGTATGTTAAATAATACAGGTTCACGAATGATAATAATAAATGTATGTCCGTCACCATCTATGGACTGAATGATCGTGCCGTGCGTCATAAAACATCACGTTACATTCCTTGAGTGAAGGCCCACCCTTCCAAACATCGTGGCAAAATATCCGGTTAGTTACATATCAGGCCTATGAGACGGCAGTGACAACGTTGGCGCCAGACCGGGACAGGAAATGGTGACGTCACAACACCGACGAAAGAGTGCGTGAACAGGTGACAGGCCAGCTGATCGTTTTACCTATTAGCATTTCACTCTCAGAATAAGAGGAACGATAGCCAGAAACTGTGAGCGGAGAAGGTAAGAGTAGGCATCATTTGGAAACATGGTAATCCAACTTGACTAGCTAAAGAAACAAGTAAATAACATGTTAATCGAACCAGACTGGCTAAACATGATAAATAGGGACGAAAACAAAGTTACATCATTCAAGCTAAGTATGATTTTGGAACCCCAAATCTGGACACTCGGTGTTGTCGTTTTATTGACGAGGATGGAAACATGAATAATAGCCGTGGACGAAAACGGATATATACTCGACTGGCTTCAGAGGTACCTGTGTATTTCGCGGACGAAAAAGGATATAATTTTGAGGCCTATGAGTGGTCATGGACGAAAATGTGAAACCCCAGCACAGCACCCACTGTTTCAACCGTTTTCTCTCCGTTTCAAAAAACATTGTCGTATAACTGCCCGAACTCTTCAGAGCGATGTGGAAAGGTCTGCACTGGGATTCAGACTACATTATTAATAAAGCGAATACATAAACAGCCTTTTCCCACTTCGTATTAATGGCGGGAACACCGTAAAGTACATACGTTCTTCGTTTCTTCGTGTTTTACATGCAGTCTCCCGTGATTTGGCCAATGTCCTAGAGGTGTCAGAACAAGATGCAGCAACACACTGCAATAGACCATGCGGTAGACCACACAGAATAAGAGTTTTTGGCCATTTATTTTTTGATTGCAATAAATAAGTTTCTACTAATTTGTTATTGCACAACGGGATTATATCCATCAAAATACATGCTTTTGGGACAGGCCGTTAACCATGGCTGCAACGGTTTCCAGTGCAGGTGCATGTATGTATATACGTTTATACATGTATATGTGTATGCATATGCCTAAAAGCACCTTTGCCAGGACAACAAAATAAACACTTTGATTACATAATGCTTTGAAAATGAGTTGTTTCCAAACACGATGGTTCAACAGGGGCAACACTTGGATGCTTATTAGCCAGCCAAAAAAAATTCTTTCTATCAGGATGATCAGCATATTTGTCGTTGATTTATTAGCAAATTCCTAGTTTATACATCCATATTTGTAGTGGGTGCATTGCATTCAGTGGAACCCCCTAGGCTACTTGCCTGGTAGGATGTGCAGGTACAAGAATTATAATTATGAAGCAGATATTGTAGATGGGTATAAATGAATCCACAGACTTATATAGGTCTTTTGTTACAGCTGAGGTGGAAGGGTATGGGGCTTACAAGCCTGTACCACCCCCGAAGCCCTCGTCATCGTGTGTCTCCACCACTTGCTACCCACCGCCTCCGTACAGAATGCCACCCTTTCCACTGTATGGAGAAACAGCCATTCCTGGGGCTGCGGCCGCAGAACCTCCAGCTGCCAGCAATGCTTCAGGTCTGCACACACACTCCAGCAAATTCCCTGTAAGTTCCACCTATAATGTGGTAACATGAATATTTGTTTTATGGAAGCATAATTATTTGGAAGAGTGTGTTTGATATTATCCCACATACCCATGTCAAGCTTACAAAAGCTTATCTCACTAAAACTCTGTACTGGTTGCACCTCCCTAAAACCAAAATTGCATGGTCTGTCACCTGTAATGGTCCAGCACAATTTAATGAGAACAAAAGAATCTGTGATAGTCGGGGATCAAATCGCACACTTATACCTTTCTTCCCATTAAAATTTTACACTTCTCTTTCATTTTTTATCTATGTTGCAAATTTATTGTGAATTTTATAAATTGTAGTGGATGTTAGTCATGCATAATACATTCTGGGGTGAGTTGGCATCACTGCGGAAGAATATGTTTGCGCAAAGCAGTTTTGTCTTCATCTATGGTATTGAGCATGCCTGAGGTGTAAAGTCCAGTTGTCTTTAGCATGTAGTATGTTTGTTCCGATGTATGCATTATTACAGGAATTACGTCTAAATATGATTCTAGGGAAACCAGCAAGCAGTGCTGCTTGTGTTATCATGTGTAAGTGTAAACATGTTTCATTATCCATACCACAAACTACTGCTAAAACTAGACAGAGGCAGGTCATTACATACGTTGTAACAAAATTTGCCATGTTGAGCCATTAGTAGTGTATATCAAAAAGCAAAAGAGTGAAATTCTGACATTATATGCTCATAGCGGAAGTAAGAAACACTTGGCTATTTGAAAGACAATGAAGGAAGGAAAAGGTAGTTAGTGAGATACGGCTGTTATACAGTAGTTCAAGGTGCATGGGACTGGCCATATTTGTATTTCGGGCAACATGATAATGGCACAAGCTTGAATTTTTGTCTAGAACTGTATCTTCAGCATGGATAGTTTGAGTATTCCCAAGAATGGCTGTACAAATTTAAATTAGGATATGGCATTGGTTTATATCATGCATGTAGTGAAAAAGTGTAGCTGCTGAAGCAGATGAGAAATTTTTTGATCATTGGCACAGTTTGTTGCTGCATATTAAAAGTTTACTCCAGAGCAGGTTTACAATACTGCTGAGACAGTTCTGCACTGGTATTGCTGTCCTAAACAAATGTGAGCATAAGAAACTGAGGAGGCATCAGGTGGTTTCTAGGAATGTCACTACAGAGTAACTGCCCTTGGTTTAAGTAATTCAGTCAGTACACATAAGACCAGTTTCATGGTTATTGCCAAAAGCATTAATCCATTGTGCTTTAAAGTGTGAAAATATTACCAGATATACAGTATATTGTTGCATCGCGAAGGGAAAGGTAACCATTAAGCTATTTCTTGACCGGTTTAAGAAGTACTGTGTTCCTGAAGCTAGAGCTTACTGCATATCAGTTGGTCGTGATCCTAATTGTAAAACTGTTTTGCTGCTTGACAGCTGTTCTGCACGCCCAAATGCAGAACTGCTTGTCAAGGATAATATGCAAGGAATGGATTTACCTCCTATCAGTATCTCATTCATTCAGCCATGTTGTTAGCGCATATTAAAGGTAAAGGGATTCTATTACAAGCCCGGTGTGGCCCAGAGGGTGGGTAGAGGTATAGCTGTACTTTTACATGAACATGGCACTAGAAGGGGGTGAGTGATCAGCAGCAAGCCCCAGCCACACTTTACTCCCGGGAAAGACCTGGTACCCATTTTATAGTAGGCTGGGTAGGCCCCAGAGCCAGTCTGGAAGGGCGGAAAATCTCGTCCCCACCGGGATTCGATCCCGGATCGTCCAGCTCATAGTCAGTCACTATACCAACTGAGCTACCCGGCTCACATTAGCACGTTTTACGCTCTATTAAATGTAAGTATAGGTCAGTTTATGTGTACCCCTTACTGTGGGCACATAAGGATTAGTGTTGGTGGATTATTATATTTATTATTTTTGATAGCAAGGTAGTGGAAGAATTTATGGAAGTAATGGTTTTAAAGGTTATGATGTGGGTGTTAGCTAAAGGCTGGGTTAGCATAACTGCATGTGTGCTGAAGAATGAATGGCACAAGTTATGGCCAGCCGTAACATTTGTGTAAAATACTAATCAGTGAAGATCATTACTTAACTGGATTTCAAATGTCACAAGACAGAGGAATTGTACTGAGTTAATGAATATGTCAGTAAAACAAGCAACCCTGTAGTGCATCATGATGGAGGAGCAAGCTTTCCTAGATAGGCCAGATGTGGACCAAGATGCACCCACTGTCTATCAAATGACTGATGTTGAAATTGTGCAGATGGTACAGGAAAAAATAAGGATAATGAAGATCTCAGTGACAGTGAAGAAGATGAGGAGGGTGTTCAAGAAAGAATGTCTGTTCACATTTGAATTCAGTTGATAACAGATTCAATAGAAGGCCTGAAGTAAAGACATATATTTTCTCTACAAGAAATTATTACTGTCCACATAGTGCAAGAATGTCTCAGTATACTGAAACCAAAGTACATGAGACAAAGCAAGCTGGATAAGTGGTTCAACGAAGCAAAGGAGCAGTGAGCAACACTTTATAATTGAGAATCCTCTTACATTCCCCTTCAGTTACCCCAGTTGAGATCCTAGATACAATTTATTTTATTTATTTTCAAAACAACCAGCCCTACATGTGACTCTGGACACCTCAAGCATAACATAGCTATATATATATATAAAACATAATAATAATCAGTATTTTACAACATAAACACAAATGAAACAATAAAATACCATATAATATAAAATACTAGAGCATAATGTAATATTAGTAATATAGATAATTTATTTTATTGTGTATAATTTTTTAACAACCAGTCTGTTACATTGTAACTTGGGACTTGTCAAAAAAGGAAACACAAACATCACCGATGAGAAACAACTTTTAACAGCACAACTGCACTGACTTGGCCTGTAAAAACTCTTCAAGCGTGTAAAACAAATTATTCGACAAAGCTAATTTCACTTCTATTCTAAAGTGATTGAAGTTACCTAATTCTTTAATCTTCGAAGACAAGTATTTATATAACTTAGCTTATCACAGTAGGGACTCCAGATGCCATCCCAACCAATGTTTCATGTGTAACTTCACTGCAATCTGGATTAGAAGTAACCTGAATCATGGCACTTTGCATTTGGAATTCAGGTGTAATTTGGGGTAAATACATTTGCCACATTGTTTCGTGTTTTCTGCTTTACTTGCTAATTCTTTGTTTTTGTACATTAAAACCCAGTTAAAATTAAATACTTCTTTTGCATGCATCCTTTTTTATGCTTCCTCTACTTAGTGCCTTGTGCCAGTTTGTTAAAATTGTGTACAACAGTAACACTTTATTTTATGTAATCCTGTGTAAGGTGTTTTGATACAGACATATGCTGATTACCCATGATTTCGAAAATTCTGTTGTCCAGCACCTGCCATGTTCTGAGGGAGCCAGATTAAAGAGAGTGATCTGCTTGCATATGTGTGCATACAGTATTTGCATTTTAGCAACATTTGAGTTGTTCGCAATAGTGTTCAAGAAGATTCAAGTCATTTGGGGTGTAATGCCGTGTATTGGTAAAAGATATTCAACATTGTAAAAGAACATCATTCTTCCAAAACACCAATAAAGCTTATACAGATTTTGTTAAAATTTTGCTTTTAATTTTCAGAATGGAACACAAACCGGTTACTTAATTTACTTTAGTAGCCATTAGTATATTATAAGGTATAGGTTTATTATGCATGGCATGAACAAAGAAGGCTTCATTTCCTTGCAGCTTGTCTCATGGGAATGTTCTCACGGCATAATGGCACCCAAAGAAGAAGAAATGAGCAGTGTGTTGTGAATGTTAGTGTTTGTTTGGTTGTGTTGTGCTTTGTGCTTTGTGTAAATCAGGACTCTGGCAGTAATACAGTCCATCTTAGCAATGTAGCTAGACTGGAGTGAAGTTTCACCTTTAAGTCGGACATTTCTGCTTTCTTTCATCATTATTATTTTACTTATCATTTGTAGCATGGGAATTGTGCCATTATATTTTTAAAAATAGATTATGGAAAGAGTTGTGAGCAAATGGAGAAGCATGCAGTTCTTCTGAGTTTAGCACCTACATTGCCAGGTATTTTAAACTGTAGGCTAAGCACCAGGACTTACTGTGGATTCTTTATTTGAAAAGAGAGAAGTTTGGAAATATGCATGCCAGAGTAACACCTTTGTGTGATTCTTCATACTTGCATTATTGTATGCAAACTTTGGTTGTAAGTAGTTGATACCTTGTGGTTGAAACTTGGGATGTTTTCTTTAGTGTCTGTGGCATCAAAAATTATCATTGGCAGGAAATGTCTATATTACTGAAATTTGGGGTCTGCAACTAATTATCTCTCTACAGAGTTAACACTGCTAATAGTAAAGCCTCTATCCATCATGCATATTCAGTTTATTTATTTAATTTTGCTTTTATGACTATCATCCTGTTGTGTTTTTACTTGTACAAACTCTGGGTCAATGTAAGCACAGCTCTTGTTTTAATTCAAACTGTTATGCTGCATGTTTCGATCCTGTACACAGATCATCATCAGGCTTTGTATACAGATAGGACATCACAGGTATAAAGTGCAGCTTATGTTATCCACTAGATCATGAGGTCTCATAATTTACAATTTTTGGATCCTGAAGTTTCTTTTAAAAAATGTTATCACAGTAGGTATTATTGAGTGTTTGTTTTTATAGTCATTTAAAACTGTTTTAATTCAGCTGTAGTATGTTTTAATCCTGATTGCGTGTTGATCTTCTGTTCAATAAACAGTCTTTTAAAGCCAACTGTACTCGATGCACCAACAGTTTAACATTCAAAAATTGTATATTCTGCCCACACTGTATTTATGTGTTTTGTATTTAGCTCAGAGGAAACAGCAACTTTTTCCCTGTATAACGTAAATTGATTGGTTTTTATAACTGAGTTGGAAAGTGTTTACTGCACGGTATGACCTGGGTCTTTAAATGAAACAGTTTTTGCTGCATCTTTAAAGGGTTAACTTGTACAAAGTGTGTGTGGAAGCTTGTAGTGGTGGATTATGAAGTTCAATGTTTTGATTCCACTTTTTCATTTTCTGTAAGGTCTTTCAGTCTCTTTCAGTGTGTTATTCGTATTTCAAATTGAAGTTGTCCTTCTTGACTGGATTTTTTTTTTTGTATCTGTTCTTCAGTGTTTTATCTGCCTCATGTTTTTTTAAAATGTGTTGAACTGCTTTGTTACTTGAGTCAAGAAGCTGCTGATTAGCAGGATATGAATCTCATTAAGATTGAGGCAACAAAGCACTCATACAGAATTATTTTAGTGCAGACATATCTTGGAAAGTGACCACTTGGACAATATTGGTTGAGAGGGGAGATAGTGTTAACCAATTCTTGAAAATATTGGTTATGTAGATTAACAAAATTGAGATTCATTTCTCCTGGGATGTGACATTATCATTTGGTGTGTAGTTTCAAGAACTGCTTCACCATGAATAGAAAGGTACTATGATCATTTGAAGTGTGGGGAATTACACAATGCTAACATTACATTCCCTCTCAGAATTTAACCTTCAACGTCACTGCTGCGAGAACCTGAAATCTTTTCCCAGTATTGGGCTCAGTGTTGGTCTCAGTGTAAGAGTGAACCTTCCTCACAAAGGTCAGGAGCTGGTTAAGTTGAATTTGTTATGTGTTAAAATCCACTCAGTAAAGGTGTTCAATAACATGCTGTTTGTTACTGTTCTGGCATATGAGAATTTTTGTTTCTTTTGCTGTGGTTTAAGATTGATCTGAATTCATCTCATTACCTGAAGTTAAAAGTGTGTGTGTTAGAATGAAATTCTGCTGTAGCCTTTGCCTCATGTTTAGAATTGCTTATTCCCAGAGGATATATATAGAGTTCCGAGGTTTTTGTATGTTTTAAAATTGCTAGACTTACAACTGTGAGTAAACACTAACTTTAAAGTTTCATTTAATTATTGTTTTTATTTATATTAATATTTATTTATACTTACTTACTTACTTACTTACTTACTCCATGGTGCAGAGTCCTTTTGAGAAGCTAACTGGTTTGCAGCTAGTGAAGAAATTCTCTGCATTTCACAGAACGCGAAGGTTCATTACCGCACTCACAAGCATCCGCCACCTGTCTCTATCCTGGGCCAGCCCAATCCAGTCCATATACCCACATCCCACCTCCTGGTGATCCATCCTAATATTATCCACCCATCTATGCCTAGGTCTCCCCAGTGGTCTCTTTCCCTCCGGTTTCCCCACCAAAACCCTATACACCCCCTCTCCTCACCCATATGTGCCACATGCCCAGCCCATCTCATTCTTCTCGATTTTATGCAAATATGCGAAAAAAGATCTTTACAAGGTTTTCATAGTGGCAATGCTGTATTTAATTATAATGTAAGTTATATACTAATATAACTTACATAGAATAATTAAATACAGCGTTGCCACTATGAAAACCTTGTAAAGACCTGCTTTGTCATATTTGCATATAGGAAAATGTCCCTAGAAATTCATTTTATATATTTGTTTATTAACATCCAAACTCATGTTTTGTAACAAAGCTCAAGTGTGTGCCATGCAAAATTTCATCCAAATGTGATAACTGAACCATAAGTTTAAACATGTTACTGGCAGATTGGTTTAGTTTAGTTTATTAGTCCAAAATATCGTACATATGATTGTGGACTCGTCAATTTCTAGCACTATACAGAAGTTGCTGTATTGTATGTTATGCCATGTGACAGCATTGTATTGCGTTTCAGGTGTTAATCACAGAGCTTTGCTGTAAGGCTTATGGAGAGGTATGTCTTTTAATGGGGTGTGCTGGATAAGTAGAGACATGAAACATCTAAGCCATTTCTGATCAATGCACCTATCCAATGCCACTCCTGTTATTCCATAGTCTGTCACCTCTCTACTGCAGGCCATCCCAATAGAGGAAACGTGGAAAGTATTTTAAGTTTTACACAGTTTGTCCCTTTAAAACATCATGTTTACTGTGTGACATCTACTTTAACATTTAAAAACCTTGTTTTTCTACCCACAGAATATGCTTATGGCATGTGTATGACTTTCAGAGTAATGAATTATTATTTCCTTGAACAACATTCATTGGTAGGACTTCATGTTTCTGTGAAGTAGAAGGTAAGGTGAAGTCCACCCTTTAACCTGCCATGAAGGCACAGAGGGGGAGTATAAGTATCATTCTACTCCTTCTTTAACCTTTGTGCTAGGTAGGCATGGGTGGTGAATGACACATCCTGGCTGCTTTACCCCCCGGGAATGACCCAGTACCCTTTTTATTGGGGCTGGGTGTTTCTGAGGGCTGATATGGACAGGTGCCAAAAATCTGGCTTTCACAGGGATTCAATCCCTGGACTGTCTAGCCTGTACCAAGTTGCTATACTGACTAGCTATCCCAGACCACCTTCTATGAAATACAAACTGCATTTTAGAATATTTGTTAAATGAATTCAGGACTTAAGCAATGAGTTTATTTACATTTTCAAGTGTCACTTGGCTGGTAACACCCAAACTCATCTTTGATCCCTTCAGTGGATAAAGCTAAATGTGATGGTGTATTTGCTGAACCTGTTTTTTATGACCCCACCAGTTTCTCCACTGTACACCCCTCCACACTCCCAGGGAATGCTGTACACCTCTGGTCTCCAAATATCAAGTTTATATACCATCTCCTATAAGAGTAGGACTATGTATGTTGGACAGACTTTTGAATGCCTTGAGAGCAGGATGTTTGAACACCAACATTAAACATAAAGATGGTGTTTAAAGTCAAACGCGACTGTGTACACTTGAGAAGTCAACCATGGCAGAATACACTGCTGACTTGAACCATCACATCATGCTGAATGACACCACCATCATGGTCAAGAAATCCAGGTGCAAGGACTGGCTTATAAGGAAAAAACAGTGATGGAGTTTAACTCTGACATCATGAACAGGGGAGGACAGGCTCCTGTGCAGGTTATCAAAGCCTCTTATAAACTCACTGAAGGATAAGAAGAAGGTTCTCTCCAAGGACAAAAAATGTCACACCTCCACAGCTCTTCGCCCCCCCCCCCCCAAAACCCCACATAAATGCCCTATTGACCTGGAAAGGTCCCCTCCCCTTTCCCTTTTTATAAATCTTCCATTT
>Ga0136643_10019451_pt1 | contig 10263 bp, 11 predicted proteins | sample TergutLab28metaG_FD_96883 | JGI IMG/M metagenome (GOLD analysis project Ga0136643, IMG submission 96883) | Labiotermes labralis P1 segment gut microbial communities from Petit-Saut dam, French Guiana - Lab288 P1 (version 3) (version 3) | ecosystem: Host-associated > Arthropoda: Insects >... | reverse complement strand
TATATATATATATATATATATATATATATATATATATATATATATATATATATAAGAATGAAAGGAAGCCGAAGATTATACAGGCCTACTCAAACAATTTACACGAAGAGGTGTATCAGTTGAACAAGAAATTACTAACAAGGCAGCCAATGTACTGTACGTATAATGTAACAATGAGGCGCGTTCGTACAGACATTGTTGTGGTGGAAAAACAATAAGTTTTACGTATTGTGAGTGTGTGTTTGTAGCCTCAATTTCTACCATGCAATGCGCAAGCGCCATATTGACATCTGTGGCCTGTCAGGCTCTACAATATTTTTTGCATATTATCAAATAAAAGGACACAAATCCCGAATTAAAAAAGTGTGTTTTGATTTTCTCTACAACTTTGGTCCGAAGCAGTTCTCATTTTAGGAAGAACTGAGCGAGACATGATAAAAAATGTACACCGGTCTTCATGTACAGTACCGGTTATCATTGTTAGATTTCAATGGAACTTGAATTTTAATGGAACTTTAATTTTAATGGAACCTGAATTTTAATGAAACTTCAATTTTAATGAAACTTGAATTTTAATGGAGCTTTAATTTTCTCGACAGATTTCCGAAAAAAATATTCAAATAAAATATCACGAAAATCCGTCCAGTGGGAGCCGAGTTGTTACATGCGGACAGACGGATAGACGGACATGACGCAGCTAACAGTCGCCTTTCGCAATTTGCGACCGCACCTGAAGACGGTACAATGCACCGATAGTGCTGCCGACCGGTCGGCAGCACTATCGGTGCATTGCACCAAAGCTGTACATACAGTCAAGACGTGCTCCTGAGGATAGGCGATTTTGTCGTCCGAAACATGTAGAGCTGATTTAAAAAGATCAATAAACGGAATCTGTTGCATCTTGTTGGTCGCTTACATCGGTACAATCCGTGTGGCAAGCAGTATAAATGTCAGTGCAGTAAAGTGTGGACAGTCTCTGTGCTGCCTGCAGCTGACAGTGAGCCGGCCGGCCACACAGTGTCGAGGGAAACTGCCGCCACACAGCCAGTACAGCAGGATTTGCAGACGTTGGAAGACTCGTCGTCCCACGGACACTGACAGGTGTGGGTGTCGTGCTAGTTGCAAATGTCCACACACACACACAACACACACACACACACGCACCACACACACACATCGCACAACACACAAACCACACACACACGCACAACACACACACACACCCCACACACACACACACACACACACCACACACACACACACCACACACACACACACCACACGCACACACACTATACACACACACACACACAAGTGCACAGTATACCGTGCTACTGTCGCATGTCAATGCAACTAACTTAACCCCCACTTCACGCATTTCTCTTGCCCCCAACCCGATCCTCCGTGACCTGATCGCCCCAGTAACATTTCGCGATCAGTGCAATTCATGAAGGATCTCCTCATGCTATTTTCCCCAATTTTCCTATTGCTTTCTCCCTGTCAGGTCCAAACGTCTTCCTCAGCACCCCGTACCTCAACTGCCTCAGTCTACATTCTTACTTTAAATTGGCGGACCAAGTTTGGCACCCATACAGACCTACACTGCTGTCAGTTGCGCCACGCAGACAACCTACCCATGTCAAATAGCTCCATATATATATACCTCGCACAAAGCTCACTTAATGCAGTTCGCATCGCACGACAGCAGAATGTGACGGCTGTCCGTGCTGGTACAGCCGTCCGATTTATTGCGCACTGACCAGATTTGCGATTAAGCAAAACCTACCGAATTCTCTTAAGGCCAATTCACACACAGCATGCCGTGCCCATGCCATGCTCCGACCATGCCGCTCTTCTCAACGCCACGGCACAGCACGGCCGTCGAGAGACGGCCTGTAGGCTACCCGACCGCGTTCTGCTTCTTCCGACTACCAAGCGGAGTTCCACGAAAGTTGTTATCAGAAGCATACCAATCTCAGATGCAGGTGGCCAGTGTGAAACCAAACAACGTTTGTCACGGACGAGGAAAAGAGTGGTAGCAACACACTTCAAAAAAGACGATCTGTTAAACTGTTGGACTAGCAGTTCGAATATTTCCGGCTAACACGAGGACTTTCACGGAGGACACGGCACTATCGGAGTACGGCAGGGGCGCGGCATGGCAGGGGCACGGCATGCTATGTGTGAATCGGCCTTTACAGTTCCTTTGTTAGTTTCTGGACGGCCGGAAGCCCACAGTAGCGACAACGTAGGCCTAGCGGAACAAACAGAAAAAACACCCACTCCTTGCGACCTCAGGTACAGTCAGCCCGTCTGCCAGCTCTGCCCAATGGCGTATAGACGGTCATGCACCGCATAACGACGTATCGGTCAACGACGGACCGCATATACGACGGTGGTCCCATAATATTATAAATATATATTATAATACTTACCATTGTGTTACAATTGCCTACAGTATTCATTACAGTAAAATGCTGTACAGTTTTGTAGCCTAGCAGCAATAGGCTATACCGTATAGCCTAGGTGTGCAGTAGGCTATACTGTACTCTCTGGGTTTGTGTAAGTACACTGTATGACGTTCGCACAACGACGAAATCGCCTAACGACGCATTTCTCAGAACGTATCGCCGTCGTCAAGCGGCGCATGACTGTACATGGAGGTGATATAATGACAGAACAGTACGTCTTCCGGTTTTGCACGTGACGTGTCACGTTCGCGTTACGAATAATATCGAGTCATACTGACCGCGCAGTTTCACGATAAGAACACAATAGTGTTATTGCAGTCTGTATGGCGATATCTGCTGTTGACACATCAGGTGTGCGCAATCCTGAATGTCACATTGCGGCTTAACAACACATCGTTTGGCCTGCCGCGACACAAGCCGCTTATCACGCGTGTGCGCGTGTCCCCAGTCTGAACCAGGTGCCACATTTACATAAAGCTTGATACGAAGGGCATGCCACACGAGGGCAACCGAACTCCGTGGTTCGAAATGTCCCACAACCACTAATGGCAACATGGCCGACGCGCGAACTTATGACGCGTGATTAGACATAAGCGCCACTTGCTGTAGGATGTTAGATAACACACGATGACAAACTGCGGTAGGCTCATCAGCTGGTGTCGATATTATGTGTTATGTGTAACGGTAAAAATTCATCCTAGAACAGTCCACGAAGACACCGGGGGGTAGAGGTATAGCTCTAGTCTTTCTTTAACTTCGGCGACATGTGGGTTGGAGAAAAACGCCACGCTCCGGCAGCTTTACACGCGGGAAAGACCCGGTACCCATTGTATAGCGGGCTGGGTGGGCCCCAGGGCCGTTCTGGACGGTGGTGGAAAATCTCGCCGTCATCGGGATTCGAACCCCGGACCGTCCAGCCCGTAGCGAGTCGCTATACCGACCGAGCTATCGCGGTGCACATCTGACATATCGCGAGGAAACAGACAGATCTGAGATTTTGACAGCGGGTTAATGAAGATTAAAATGTCAGTTTGTCCAAGAAAACTGCCTGACCTTTGAAGAGTGGACTCAGAAGTCGTCCCGAAACGTAGGCAGCCACCAATCGAAGCTACGTAACATCCGTGAAGAGCGACGACCTCGTTTACAAGGCGGCGAGAGCCTGAAATCACGCATGTTTCCTGCAGCACGTGCAATACCAGTGGCAACACTGCAGAACAAACTGGAAGCATCAGAGGGACCCACGTTTTGTTGTAACGTAGCACGAACACAATTCGGCAGCACCAGACACAGTGCACTGCTGTATGACGGCGCAAAACAGCTGGACAGTGGGGAACACGGACCGTCAGTCACCGGGCCTCATCCCGATTTGTCGAAAACAATCACGAAACGTAGATACAACTGTACGACTGGTGACCACAAGAACTCGGAATTCTGAATACCGAGGCCCACAAACGTGGTGCTGTCCGCACTATATGCATCGACTGATGTATTTGGTTTAACTCGGATACTGAAAAAACACAGTACTGTTGATGTTCGTGTAGGCAGCAAATCGGCCATACTCGTTACAAGAATTTTGACGTTTTGCTGACCGTACATCTCAGTATATTTATCTCAGTATTCAACCAACTTGATGCACAAAATTTGTTTCGCAATAAGTTTTATTTCATGCCTCTACATGTTTCGAGCACATGTGCTCATCATGAGGTCAAAATTACATTACACAGCCTCTGGTATCATCACACTGAAACAAGTGAGTGGTGTAAATGTAAACAGACACAGTACCTTTCTAATAAGCTTAATAGCTGGATAAACATAACCTCTACATGACATTGCATGTTTATAGTGAGTAATACACAGCAATCACACACGAAAAATTAACACATAAATTTTAGTACTGTAAGCTCATATTAATAGAATTGTATTTTGGTAATTTTAGACCACTCACTTGTTTCAGTGTGATGATACCAGAGGCTGTGTAATGCAATTTTGACCTCCTGATGATGAGCACATGTGCTCGAAACATGTAGAGGCATGAAATAAAAACTTATTTAAAACAAATTTTGTGCATCAGGTTGGTTAAATACTGAGATAAATCGTTACAAGAAGTGTGTTTACAGCTCCATCTGCATTTACACTAATACACTAACTGTAACTGTGTGAAACTGACGTGAAATTTAACGTTGGGCGAGTCAACTGAAAGGACTCAATACAGCACAACTGGCTGACAAACTTTCTCGCCTTTAGAAACATTAGAAATATCAGCAATTCAGTTTTCTGTTGCCGGTCCCAGTGACCACGTGGTCTAAGGCGTCGGTCTAGGGCAGCTAGCTTGCTGGGATTCCGGGTTCGAATCCCACCGCGCGCATGGATTTCTGTCTGTTTTGAGTGTTGTTTGTTGTCAGGTAGAGGTCTCTGCGTCAGCCTGATCACTCGTCCAGAGAAGTCCTACCGAGTGCGGTGCGTCGTTGTGTGTGATTTAGAAATCTCGTGAATAAGGAGGACCTGGCCCACTGAGGGATGTTGGCCGCACTGTCTCTGTTTGACTCCAGGACGTCGCAGTGGTACTGTTCAAGGCTCGATCTGGAACCCATCCATCCTCCAATCCAACAGAATTTTATGTTTGTCTTCTACGCAATGAAGTACCCGGGCCTAACCACTCACTTTCATCTGATATCGATTTAGATCCGCTTCCTTTTCGTAATTTCCACGACAACGTGTTAGGCTCAGCAACTTGAGCGCTCTCCCGTTTACTGACCCTACCGCTTCGACTCCCATCTCTGTTTTTTCCGAACAAAATTTCGTGCTCATGATCCTTCAACCATGCGATCTGTAAGGTCAGCCCATTTCAAACTTATTGATTCAATCACAGGCCCGTCCTCCTTCTCTGCCCCACGTGTATCGACCTGTGTCAGCAGGTAACAACACGTGGCGGTAGGCGGATCACAAGGGCTCAGGTCGGCTGCACCTCACACGGAAAAGATTCCTCGAGTTTGTCCGGGGAACTCCGAAACGAAAAAAAAATAGTCAGTTCACGGCTAATCTTGGAGTTAGGTAAGGTTAGGTTAGGTGCCTGAAGGTGACAAAGCAGAGCGGATCAGTGTACAAGGAAACAATAAAATGAAAAATGAGCCACCGAGTCTGGCCGCTGAAGATCCTGGCAGCAGGAAGAAAAATCAACGATAATCCCTGTACTGGCAGCATTACTCCTACATGGTCATCGTTAATCCCGGACAACATTAATCCTGGTATGGGCACCGTTAATCCAAGTACTGACAACATTAATTCTAGTATGGACAGGGTTAATCTGAGTTCGGACAACGTTAATCCTAGTATGGACACCATTAATCCGAGTATAGACATTAATCCTAGTATGGAGAACGTTAATCCGAGTAAGGATGACATTAATCCTAGTACGGACATTAATCCTAGTATGGACACTGTTAATCCAAGTATGCACAACATTAATTCTAGTATGGACACGGTTAATCCGAATAAGGATAACATTAATCCTAGTACGGACATTAATCCTAGTACGGACACTGTTAATTCAAGTATGCACATCATTAATTCTAGTATGGACACCGTTAATCTGAGTACGGACAACATTAATCCTAGTACGGACATTAATCCTAGTATGGACACTGTTAATCCAAGTATGCACAACATTAATCCTAGTATGGACACCGTTAATCCGAGTACGCAAACATTATTTCCAGTATGGACACTATTAATCCGAGTACAGACATTAATTCTAGTACGGACACCTTTAATCCGAGTACGGACAACATTAATCCAAGTACGGACTTTAATCCTAGTATGGGCACTGTTAATCCCAGTATGCACAACATTAATTCTAGTATGGACACCGCTAATCCGAGTATGACAACATTAATACTAGTACAGACATTAATCCTAGTATGGACACTGTTAATCCAAATATGCACAACATTAATCCTAGTATAGGCACCGTTAATCCGAGTACGCACAACATTAATCCAAGTACGGACATTAATCCTAGTATGGACACTGTTAATCCGAGTATGCACAACATTAATCCTAGTATGGACACCGTTAATCCCAGTACGGACACCTTTAATACGAGTACGGACATTAATCCTAGTATGGACACCATTTATCCAAGTATGCACAACATTAATTCTAGTATGGACACCGTTAATCCGAATAAGGATAACATTAATCCAAGTATGGACATTAATCCTAGTACGGACACTGTTAATCCAAGTATGCACAACATTAATTCTAGTACGGACACCGTTAATCCTAGTACGGACATTAATCCTAGTATGGACACTGTTAATCCAAGTATGCACAATATTAATTCTAGTACGGACACCGTTTATCCTAGTACGGACATTAATCCTAGTATGGACACTGTTAATCCAAGTATGCACAATATTAATTCTAGTACGGACACCGTTAATCCTAGTACGGACATTAATCCTAGTATGGACACTGTTAATCCAAGTATGCACAATATTAATTCTAGTATGGACACCGTTAATCTGAGTGCGGACAACATTAATCATAGTACGGACATTAATCCTAGTATGGACACTGTTAATCCAAGTATGCACAACATTAATTCTAGTATGGACGCCGTTAATCCGAGTACAGACACTAATTCTAGTACGGACATTAATCCTAGTATCCTGTGTCTTGTAGAGTAGAAGGGGGGGGGGATTGGAAAGGAGTGTGTCTTGTACACTACAGCGGGGGAATTGGAAAGGGGTGTGTCTTGTACAGTACAGCGGGGGAATTGGAAAGGACTGTGTCTTGTACAGTACAGCTGGGGAATTGGAAAGGACTGTGTCTTGTACAGTACAGCGGGGGAATTGGAAAGGACTGTGTCTTGTACAATACAGCTGGGGAATTGGAAAGGACTTTGTCTTGTACAGTACAGCTGGGGAATTGGAAACGACTGTGTCTTGTACAGTACAGCGGAGGAATTGGAGAGGCGACTTTAAATCTGTAACGTCTAAACGTGTGTTTTACTGGATAAAAAAAATTCTAAAATGTTCAGAATTACAACAGAACACTGTAAAAAACAAATAGCAGAATAATATAAGAGAGGTATAACAAAGGGAAATTGTGAGCAGCTTCAATTTCGGTGCGCAAAGAGCGCAGTTGCGGTAGCAGTTCCCAGCCTTCGCCTGCTGGTCTTGCTGACACAAAGATACAACCTGCAGACGTCAGAATGGCGACTTCCAGCAACTTGAGTTAGCGGCCGTGTATATCTGATATATTGGATGTTTTTGTAGCGTAAGTAGGGAACTGTTTGGTGGAGTCAGAGCATAGGGATCCCTATAGCCCCGCTGGGACTGCGGATTTGAATCCCGCTGGTTGGCATGGATATCTGTCTGTTGTGTTGTGTTATGTGTTGTCAGGCAGAGTTCTCTGCGTCGTACCGATCACTCGTCCAGAAGAGTCCTACCGACTGTGGTGTGTCTGAGTGTGATCGTGAACCCTCGACAGTGAGGGGGCCCTGCCCCACTGGGGCGTGATGCGCCACAGAAAAAAGGGACGTGTACTATGCCAAGGGTACTCTATTTCCAAACTTAGTGTATACTAGGCTTTCCGATATTCGCCCGCAGTGCCTCATGAATCCTCGCACAATCTTCATTCAGGACAACCAGCAACCATAAGGCAAGGTGAGTCCAGAGCCGCGACGATGCTGGTGGCCTTAGGCCAGTCGGTGCGCTGACTGAGCAACTGTCCTCGAGTGACGTCAGGGAGCACTGGTAACATTACGTCACACATGTGGGACGCATGAACAGGCCTCTGAAGAGCGTGGGATTTGCACGGATGTACAGCGATATACAGGTGAGTGTGATAGTGCAGCAATCCATAGCCTAATTTCGAACCCCTTCATTATACTACCCCATGATACATCCTGTTGACAGACAGACAGCTGCACTACGGTCACGCGCGCAAACCATTTATATATGAAAGCGGCGGGTGGATGCGGCAGCCTTGCATGAAGGTTGGTGTTCTGGGGGGAAAAAACTAACGTAACACCTGCTGCACGCAAATTAGGAATCCATCCCTCTCGCACACACCCTGCTTTTAACCTGTCCCTCCTACACGGCTTATTGCACTACCGCATTTACGGCGGCCCCACATTGCGTAGCAGGTACTGAAACAGACGGTAGCCTAACATACAGGTACAGAGTGACGTATGTGTTGGAGTGTATGTTGAGATCTGCTGACAGTACGGGCAGGGTGTTCACTGGCGGCACAGTGGGCGGGCGACTGGTTGTCTTACAGGAAAATGGAAAGGTCTGGGAGACGAGGCGTTGTGCTGCAGCAACACTGTTGGTAGGAACAGAGAGGGGAATGCTAGAGGAGAAGACAGGAGAGGAGAGGATGAGAGAGATGAAGAGAACAGATGAGAATTGAGAAGAGAAATGAAGAGACGAGCAGAAAAGAGGAGACAGACGGGAAAAGAAGAGACTGGAAGAGAAGACAGGAGAAGAGAATTGAAGAGAACAGCAGAGAAGAGTGGAAAAAAGCGAACAGACGAGAACAGAAGAGAAGAGAAAACAGACGAGAAGAGAAGAAAGGAGAAGATCAATGAAGAGAACAGCAGAGAAGAGAGGAGGAGATAAGCGAACAGACGAGAAGAGAACAGAAGGAAGAGAAAACAGACAAGAACAGACGAGAAGAGAAGAAAAGAGAAGAGAACAGCAGAGAAGAGATGAGAAATATGCGAACAGACGAGACGAAAACAGAAGAGAAGAGAAAACAGAGAAGAACAGACGAGAAGAGACGAAAGGAGAAGAGCAATGAAGAGAACAGCAGAGAAGAAAGGAGAAGATAAGCGAACAGAACATAAGGGAACAGACGACAAGAGAAGACAGAAGATGAGAAATGAAGAGAACAGCAGAGAAGAGAAGAGAATCGAAAATAAGAGCAAAAAGCAGAACAGAACACTAGATACAGCTGCACGTCATACGACCCTCAACCTGACACAGCTGCCACAATATCAATTACAGGTCCACTAACTCCATTCGAACACACCGATCCACCGCCCAGGAGAGTGGTGATGGGAAAACGAATGTGGTGGTGCAGAAGAACAGGAATAAGACGGTGCAGCACTAGAGCACCGACGAATGTATTGTGAAGACAGTCGCTACGAATACCAGGAAATCCCGTCCCAGGTTCTTCCTGTGCCTTCCGTTGCGTCTCAGTTCACCGATAAACTGCAGCATGTCACAAGGCGCACGTCCGGACAAAGGAACGCCTACACTGAAGACCACGTCCGTCCATCCGTCCGACCGCCGTCTGTTGCCTTGAATCGGGTGTTGCATTTACAATAAATTCGATGTCCTTTCCCTCAAAAAACGAACTGCCCAGTAAGGCCAAGTTACCCGAAAATCGGTGCTGTGAGCGCCTTGTTTTACCTAATGGCCAAAAATAATATTTATTAAGACCAACTAATTGCACATACTTGTAAAACCATTAAAACCACATTATCTGACTAAAAATGGATTTAAAATTTCTCCAACATGTTTCAATCCATCTATGGGATCATCCTCAGGGAGCGTAAATTAGTGTAGGTATGAAGTTACTAAGACAGACTGTACATGAGGTTATCTGGTAGCATGCAGTTTTGTTTATGTTATGTCCGCTGTGTCCAGCACTCACAGCTGACGAGGAACACAGGCCGAACCAGACGGACATAACATAAACAAAACTGCATGCTACCAGATAACCTCATGTACAGTCTGTCTTAGTAACTTCATACCTACACTAATTTACGCTCCCTGAGGAT
>Ga0136643_10019449_pt1 | contig 10264 bp, 7 predicted proteins | sample TergutLab28metaG_FD_96883 | JGI IMG/M metagenome (GOLD analysis project Ga0136643, IMG submission 96883) | Labiotermes labralis P1 segment gut microbial communities from Petit-Saut dam, French Guiana - Lab288 P1 (version 3) (version 3) | ecosystem: Host-associated > Arthropoda: Insects >... | reverse complement strand
TGAGTGAATGTGTGTGTGGTGTGTGTATGTGTGTGTGGTGTGTGTGTGTGAGTGAGTGTGTGTGTGTGAGTGAGTGTGTGTGTGTGAATGTGTGTGTGGTGTGTGTATGTGTGTGTGGTGTGTGTGTGTGAGTGAGTGTGTGTGTGAGGATGTGTGCGTGTGTGGTGTGTGTGTAGGTGTGTGTGGTGTGGTGTGTGTGTGTGTGTGTGCGCGCGCGCGCGCGTTTAATTAAATGCGTGTACTTAAGAGGAAGTTGGAGAATTATATTTTAAATGACGAAAAATCTAATCTATTACCACCACCAAGGCATAAATAACCCAACACACCTATTCAATATCACAAATAATGTATAATGAATTCCGTCTGTTGGATACAACAATAATTTGCTAGTATCGCGTTTTCTGATAAGAGGAACTTTACCTGCAGCAGAGACCTGACCGCCTAGCAAGAAGAACACGTAGCCTACTTGCTCTACTCATAATTGCTCTGAAGATAAGCAGCCGGGAATTACTCTCTCCCTTTCTTGGTGACTGATCAAAATAAACGATTCGCAGAAACACCAGAAAATGTCAGAATCTGTTTCGAAGTTACGATTTTGGTTTCGTTACAAAGTCAAACATTCTTCTAGGAACAAAAATGTTGCTCTGGCGGGTTTAAATATTCCTGTTAACTTTTAAGCACATTTCACTCACGAGAAACTGCAAACATCTAATTACTTTATTAATCTTCCATCAAGCACCCATATTTTGAAAACAAATCATGAAAGTGAATCAGCAAATAACTTCATGCACGAAGTTAAGCCAGAAGGTAAACTTAATTTCATTATAAGTTTGAAATGATACGAACAGGCTGATTAAGTTCGTCCTACTTTCCTATGTAACCGTGCGGTGTTCAGTGCACCTGGTTCAGCGATCCACAGACTCTCTGCTCCAATGAACTAAAGTACTTCTTCTTGATATTTGAAAACTGTGTCACTCTCATTTCAGGCGTTATTTTTTCAATTCTAAAGCTTCGGTTTTCCCGAACACGCTTATCGACATTAATTTGCATTTAAACTCAATCTACACTACAATAGATGGCCATCCAGAAAGTGTCTCGTCATCAAGAAAACTTGTAGGCAATTCCGAAAACTCAATGTAGCCTCACCTGTTTTGATCAGCCTATGTGTCCTAATTATCACATCAACGATCATTAATTTTACGCAAATTTGACTAGTTTTCCAGTCATCTAATCAAAATAGTCAATAAATACACGATTATGTTCTTCGTTGCGTTATTTTAATGTATTATTTAACGACACCCTTAAATGATATCATTATTAGCATGGGTGAAAGCGGAATGAATGGAGCACTGGATGAATCATAGTGTATAGGATAAATATTTGGAGAAAAGCCTGTCCGAGTGACACTGTTTCTACCACAAATCTCAGATGAATTACCCTGAGACTGAAACCAGGCCTCCGCTGGGAAAGGCCGGTGAATAACTGTGGGTGTCACGGCACGGACTCTAGCCCTATATCAGCCAATTTATATACGTCAAAATAAATATTTTAATTGGATCATTCAAAAGTCTAGGAAAAGTTTCATGGCCTTCATATTCGCCGCATTTTATCTGTTTCCAACAGTTTTTAAATAACTGAGTTGCTTTTTCAACTTATGTCCCACCGTTACCTATCACAAAATGTCTCATAACATGAAATGTTCAAATGGCCTTCGTTATAATTATTTTCTTACCTCCTGTTCAAGAACTAAATAATTATTCTCCGTATTCACACTTTCTATTAGGTACGTGTGCTTGATTATTAGGCGATCTCTTAATTCACGGGCACCCCAGGTTATTTTCGGGATAGGGTCTCAAAATGTACAAATTTTCATGTTCTTAAACAAGACTCTAGTGTCCAGGTTTCTTGGATTCCTAAACTCTGTCCCAATACACATACACTGTAACGTATGTCCATAAACCAAACATACAAGCTCCAATGATGGCGGTTTCCGGGCTTACTGGCGTGTAGTGGCAGAGAACAGAACAGATCAGTTCCTCTGTCATTTTCGTTTTTCTGGCTACTGTTAATAAAGCCACATTAACCAAATGCATCCGTATTCCCAGTCCTATAAAACAAACGACAGTTATGTTACTTCCACCGTGTGCTTTACTTCTGTAACATATTTAATGCAGAAACTACAAAACGTAGCAACATATAATGCTTCACTATTAGTCTGTCGTTTACTTTCAAAATCCACATATATTATGTATACTTTAGAGAAAAAAATTAGTCCTGACATATTCCCGCTTTGGAGTTCCACGGACCGCCACCAGACGGTAGGGGACGTCACCACGTAAAGGACCGCCGGGCACTAATACTACAGCGCAATATACATACATACATACGTACATACACACACACACACACACGCACACACACACACACGCACACACACACAAACACATATTCTTCAGGTTTCCACAGTAAATACGTACAGGGTCGCCGGGCACTGTTTCTACAGGACAATATATAGATGCATACACATTATTTCGGTTTCCACGCTTACCACGGACACCACTATGAAAGTATAATACACATACCCAAGCATTCTTCAGGATTCCACGGTAACTACGTAACTGGATGCGCCTTGCTTGCCCTGGTCGCAAAATTTCCACAGTAACTACGTAACTGTGTGTACCTAGCCTGCCCGAGTCGGCGGGTGCCAGCAGACTAGTTTAAGCTTATACTTTTATAAAATAATAAACGCTTGTAACAATAACCGGAAATTCCTTTTCTATTTTAAAATCCACAATTCCAACTACTACCCCCTAAGTGGCACGCGGAAAATTATTAAACCTTCGTCCATTAGGGCTAAAATAAATAAATTTGCCTCATAATCACCGTCATATTACCTTTCATAACTATAAAAACATCAAAGTAACTTATCTCACAACAGCGTCAACCTATTTCCTTATTAATTAAAAGCTTTGCATTTGCCTTACTGTTAAATAAGATTAATAGTCTACAAGTATTAATGATTTTTATAACGATGGAGAAAATGACATTATTACTACTATGCAATTGCTATTATTGCTATTTCTACCATTAGAGATGTATGTAATACATCTGCAAGCAACACAAATATGTTATCGTCTCCTGTAGGTTTCCATTCTACGACGATCCCATAACCAGCACATATGAACTGCGCGTTAAAATTGAACAGTCTACAAGCTACATCAGCCTACATTATCTGTTCTTGAGTAAGTGGAAGTCTACACTAGACAGATGGTTCTGCGAATTCTCTCTCAAACTCTTGTTTTTTAGGCACTTTCGTAAAATTGCGAAAACGGCTATTAGCTTCGTCATGTCCGTATGTCTGTCTGTCCGTCCGTCCGTCTGCCTGTCTGTCCGTCCGCCCGTCTGTCTGTCTGTCCGCCCGTCCGTCCGTGTGTCTGTCTCTCCGCCCGCCCGTCTTCTGTCCGTCCGTCCGTCTGCCTGTCTGTCCGTCCGCCGGTGTGTCTGTCTGTCCACCCGTCGGTCCGCCCGTCTGTCTGTCCGCCTGTCTGTCGGTCTGTCTGTCTGCCCATCCGTCCGTGTGTCTGTCTGTCCGTCCGTCCGCCCGTCTGTCCCACCGCTCGTGTGGAACAAACAACTCAGCTCCCACTCGACGGGTTTTTAAGGAAATTGACTATTTATCGAATATCTGTCGAGAAATTAAATTTTCATTAAAATCTGAAAAGAACATGAAGACCAATACACTTCTTTTTACATCGCGCTCAATTCGACTTGAAATTAAAAATGTTGCAGAAGAAATTTTTAGAGGAAATAAAAACTCATTTTATGTTCAATAACTTTTTTTTTAAATCGCGCCGTTTATAAGATAAATTGAAAAAAATTAGGTACAGCCAGACAGGAAACAAATTACAATATGGCGTAAGCGAATTTCATGTTGCAAAACTAAGGCCACAGACATACACTCAGAATATGTAACACTTACTGTTTTACACGGTAACAATAGTTACGCGAACGCGCCTCAATGTTACGTTTACATGTATATTGCGCGTATTGCTTGTCTTGTTGAAATGTTAATGTTAATGGCGACGGTTGGAATCGAACACGGAACATTCTAAGTATCAAGTCACATCTACCTATAGAGCATAAGACTAGAATTAAAATGAATCTGGGTTCCACACGAACTGTCGCCAATAATATCAAAACAAAACCGAAATAATAAAGATGTCAGTAAAATAACCATTAAACACCTGAAGACTGTAGAAGAGGCACCTCACAAATAGTGTAGGGTGAATCTGAGACAGTTGAAAATATAATATTCTTATATCGGCTAAAAAATAACTGGTAACACGAATTTCCACACACTACTCTGATTCCATATTGCCATAACATGCTATCCCGAGGCGGTGACAGAACTCTCGCACAGGGCAGCCACTATGAACATCTTTGAACTTTTATAGTCCTGATTTCTATTTGATGAAACTGAAAGCTCAACGCCTGTATTCCGTTTGGTGTCGGTGAAATAGAATTATTTGGCATTGCGTAAATGAAAACTAGTCAAATTGAATTACATTCCACTTATGTACTTTGAAGATACTCTATTTCAAATATTCAATCTTCCTCGTAAAAGTGTCTAGTTCCATTATGCTAATGGCGCCGAAAAAAAAAGACAAGGCAAACACAGCTGCTTGTAGAATAAAAGATTTAAAATGCTGCACTTAAATATTGTTTTCGTTCTCCTTGAAAATATCCACGTGCAAAAATAACGCCATTACACTAAAGCACGGGACGAAATACAGAATTCACAAACACTAGGATCAAACAAATTCTTTCACTTCGTCAGATGGAAATTCAATGAAATCACTAAATGTCACCCAGGCAGGGCCCTGCAGGACTGAATATACTGACACATATAGAGAAAAGTAGGAGTTGTCATTAACAAGCGGCTTTAAAAAAAAGCTTTGACAAAAAAAAATCCGTAGACCATTAGGCGAAGAAGCAAATACAATATTTTCAAAGAAGGATTTGTGTGTTTGAGAACTGCTCGCAAACTCTAACACAGCTTCCTGATGTTCTAGACCTGTTATCAGTGATTTAAGCATACTTACTGTGTCGACGGCCGTCGCGTCTTCCAGGCCACTGGCGACGCCGTTGGGTTGGTCCTGCATGCCTGCTAGCTGCGTCTCCTGGTTCTTCTCATGCTCGAGCCTCTGGGCCACTGTTACGTGGTTTGCTGCTGATGTTGTCGCTGCACCATTTTGTGGTTTCGTTGCGTCCAACAAAACTTTGAGAGACGCGATGGCGTGCAGTTGAGTTGCCTTCTCATCCACCTTCCCTGAAACACATTGGGGAGCTAATGTACGAGTGAGTCAGGACTCGCACATCCACGAGCAAGTGCTACCTGCTACAGTACTCTCGACTCTCCGAGTGTCGTCAGAACGCAACAGTGCGAGTCGCCTCGCCTGCTTAACGCTATGCAATTAGGCACGATAATTCTTGACACTGAGTGCTAACCTTTAAAGTGTTACTTTCCGTACGGATAGTTCGAGAAGCTCACGCTGTGTGCATTACCCGTTAGGCGTATTTGGATCTAAATACAATGTGGTAGCTGCTGCATTAATTAAGCATTTCAGTTACCTGAATGCCGTATTTAATTCAAATAGATTAAAACGCTACTTCGAAGAATGAACATAAGAATATTCTTAAATTATTAAATCCAACTGGGAATATATATATATATATTTTTACACGAGGGCTCTGTGTTTTCCTGTTGTATCGAAGTGATGCCACAAAAAGTGTTCATTGAACGATGACGACATTCATATCATGAACAGCGGAGATTATGACTAAATAAACAGAAGTATAAAATAATTCAAAGAAACATTATTACGTTTGTAAGAAAACAATCTGACAGAGCAAGACGCAGTCTTTATTGTGCGTGCAAGAATGGCACAAGAGTCAGACATGACACGAACTCAGCAGCAGAAAATATTGTACATATAAATTAGACAAGTAACTGACGAACGCAGAATTGTCCATGTATTACCGGCATAAGTGGAAGAGTAACTGTTGTAAACCGAATAGCGCTGGACAAGATGTTTGCCGCCATTATTATCCAGCAAATGTTCCTTTATTTACGCGAGATGAGGTTCTCACAACGGTGATATTACACCGTGTCTAATGGTAAAATGTTACAGACATTTCGAACTCATTATGCTCTCCGAAACGGTTCATAACTGTTTACTATTCGACACTGCGGCATTTCCTTGAAGACTTGGACACCTTTAGGCGCGTTCGTCAAATTGCGAAAAGCAAATGTTAGTTTCGTCATGCCTGTCTGCCTGCTTATCTCTCTGCCCGTCTGTCCTTCCGCACGGGACTCAGCTCCCACTGGACAAATGTTTCATAATATTAGATTATTTTTCGAAAATCCGTCGAGAAAATTCAAATTTCATTGAAATATGACAAGAATAACGGGTACTGCACACGAAAAATAATTTATATTTGTTTATCATATCATCTTAGAATGAGAAATGTTCCAAACGAAAGCTGTACAGAAAACCAAAACACATTTCACGTCCAATAACTTTTTTCTTCGGAAATCGTGCCTTTTAAAAGATAATGTGGAAAAATACTGTACAGACAGGCAGGCCTCAGACGGCTATACGGCGCATGTGCATTGCATGCTGGACACCTAAGGCTACACATACACACACAGAATATGTAATACTTATTGATTTTCCACTGCAACAGTGGTTGCACGAAAAAGCCTTAATGTTTCGTTTACACGTACGTTGCCTGTCTAATTCTTATAAAGCTTGGCGGTGACATATGGTTCTGACAGTCACACGGGACAGTCGACAGTCTACTGACTACAGTTATGACATAAGTATTTACAAGAAAGACTACATGCTACAGTGAAAGTAGTAAAGAAGAGGACGACATCTTATGTCTAGAATTAACATCTACTGTGTTAGTATCGACATATGGCATCAGCTGTAAGACAGGATATGGAAGTAACTTGCACATAATGAGACATGATTAAAAGTGAGGATGCTAATATTACGTAATGCCATTCCAGTGTTAGAACTATGCAGTGTTAATAAAATGTTTAACTACAGAGCATGCCTAGGAATTGCTTTTCGGAAATAACGCATGCCCGATCTCCTACACTGTTCACAAGATTATCTGTACCCTCCAATATATCATACATCAGCATCACTTAAACTAAAAATTCTGCCAAAGTGCTATGGATTTTACAGGAAGGATTTAAAATTTTTTTTTTTATAAACGAATTCACATAAATGCATATACAGAGTGTTTCACGATGAAATTGCCAAACTTCGAGAGCAGTTTAAGAACTGCTATACATTAACTGAACACCACACACATACTGCAAAAAAGAAGAAATTTGTAGTTCCTGTAATGTTAAAACTTATCATCTAATTCAGATCTGAGTGACAAATAGGCACTATTCTTGATTTCAAACTTTCGCCGTGTTCTGAATGTTGTATGCTTTCTTCTGGGTAATTCCCCGGCCTCTGAATTTTTGTATGCCAACGTTTCGGAACACTGTCTGTTCCACCTTCATAGACCCGCCTATGAAGATGGAACAAACAGAGTGTTCCGAAACGTTGGCATAAAAAATTCAGACGCCGGGGAATTACCCAAAAGAAAGCATAAAACAAATAGGCATTAATTAAGCAAAAAAACCTGCACTACTTTCATTACAATCTCTCTTAGGATTCCAAGTACTTTACATAACACACTCGCCTCCGCATGGCTAGGCTTGGCTATCAGATGAAGGACGGAACTGCGCAATGTACGGATAACAGAACATGTTAAACTAATACAGTATGAGAACCGCAAAAACCACATTTTCTCGCGTCATTATCCCAGTAACCGTTCAAATTCGGACATAAGATATGTTTGGTTATATTGACATAAATTAACCTAAGGAAAAGTTCTGCCGAAGTATGGCATATTGCTCCTAAAACATCCTGTACACATAGACACATATAGATATATGCACCCTTAAGCTTTTCGTTGTTTAGGTTATTGCAGTTGTTAAGAAACATGAGCAAGGGTATCCATTTGTCGTCCGGGATATGGTTGCTCTTCTTACCATATTACAATATGTAGTCGCTAAAGCATTAAATAATAATAATATTATTATATCAAGAAAACAAAGTGTGCTTGAGTAATAGAAACAGGATTGTTTATGAGGATCTGAACTGATTCCGAAAGGTCTACCACAACAATTGTACATAAACAGCCAAGCCTACCATACATAAACTATCAGCAAAACTGCGATGTAAACTGTGTAATAACTTTAACTGTTTGGTGTTAGGTCTGCGGTAAGAGAGAGAAGGAACAGAACACTTATATGTAGGTTATTCGGAAAGCAATTACCGTTTGCGCATATCTCTCGCGCATCCTCGAGACTGTTACTTTGCGCATGTGCAGTGACTTCCTCTACCAATTGAGAAGCCACAGACGCCATTTCGTGAAATTCGTGTTATGTTTATGTTTGTTCCCTTGCGTTAAACATGTTTAAGACAACTGAAGGGGCCGCCGACTGTGAAATACGGTCTGTAATTCGTTTTTTGAACGCTAGGAATGTGCTACCAAGTGAGACTCATCACCAGATCTGTCAACTGTATGGTGACAATGCGATGAGTGATGGCATGGTTAGGAAGTGGGTTCGTATGTTCAGTGAAGGACGACAGAAAGTGCACGATGAGGCGCGAAGTGGGAGTCCATCTTTGGTGAATGATAATTTAGTGCGTAAGGTCAACGAAAGAGTGCGTGAAGACAGACGTTTCACAATTTCTGATTTGTCCCCACACTTTCCTCAGATTTCAAGGACTCTACTCTATGACATTGTCAGTAGTGGCTAACATCGCAGGCGGCCGCATTCTATGAGGAGGGTATACTAAAACTTGTGCCCTGCTACGATAAGTGCCTCAATGGCGGCGAACATGTGGAAAAATAGTTTGAAGAATGTAGAATCTGATAACAATAACATTTTATACGAAAACTTAATCGATTTTCCTTACAGCGAAACGGGACTTACTTTCTAAATAAGCCTCGTATTTTGTTTGTGCGTGTTCATTAGATAAAGTGGAAGGTGCAAAGCAGCAAGACTGCAGAGCAGCTGAGCCCACAAATTCTTTACAGACGCGGAGGATATTGAACCAAGGTTCCTGCTGTAGAAGACCTATGCCTTAACCACACCGAATGTCAGATGTAGCTTTTATCTGACTAGCATACAAGCCTGTTTCTATGCCAGTCTGTACTTTAGAAACTACATTTCCAACTTTATCGAATTCTGTTCATTTTCATTCTTGTGATATGTAACCCGACGGTAATAAGATTACAAGCATTGCACACCTGGTGTTTCCTTTCCGTATTATAGCACAGAAGATTCCAGAAAACCTTATTGTAGGGTTCTTAATTACACTTAATCTAACATAGGGCTGTCCCAGTGGCCGCGCGGCCGATCGCCTTCTGAGATTGTGGGTTCGAATTCCGCCGAGGGCATGGATGTCTGTCTGTTGTGGGTGTTGTGTATTGTCGGGTAGAGGTCTCTGCGACGAGCTGATCACTCGTCTATAGGAGTCCTACCGACTGTGGTGCGTCATTGTGTGTGATATAGAAACCTCCAAGAATGTGGAGGCCATGGCCTGCGTTGGGCCGCAGCGCCACAATAGAGGCTTACGGCATATCTCATAGTTCACTCCATACAGTATGCCTAATTATGATTCACGACGGAAGGAAAAAAAATCTTTAAAATTCGGCACGAAATTCCTTACTAATTTCAAAATCTGGCTTGGCCTGTGACCAAACAAAGCTGTGAACCATGTAACTATTTTTGTCCCTGGAACTGTACTGTACAAGCAACGGAAACGTAGACTTTTCTTTGAAATCCCAGTGTCTATTGTTTATTCTTGTGTTTTCAATACATACAGGGCCTATGTCTTTTACTTTGCCGTTACTTATGTATTTGTTAGTTAAACAAACTAGACAAACCCCACATGCACAATCAACGAAGAATCCTAATACTAACAGTAATAAAAACTAAACTCCGTGGCCTTAGTCCGCACGCGAACTATACCGACAGAGCGGCCGCCGCCTGTCGGCGAAATTAGTGCCAACTTTTGCGGATAGAGGGGTGTCACGTGGTCAGCGCAACGAGTCCCCACAGCCGTTAATCTCTGTTTTCTAGACCTGGAGCCGCTACTTTTTTCATTCAAGTAGCTCCTCAATT
>Ga0136643_10019442_pt1 | contig 10266 bp, 4 predicted proteins | sample TergutLab28metaG_FD_96883 | JGI IMG/M metagenome (GOLD analysis project Ga0136643, IMG submission 96883) | Labiotermes labralis P1 segment gut microbial communities from Petit-Saut dam, French Guiana - Lab288 P1 (version 3) (version 3) | ecosystem: Host-associated > Arthropoda: Insects >... | reverse complement strand
TTACAGGGAGGGGTTGTTAGCACCTCGCCCAACCCCCAAGCTGGAGGACCACCCCTTGTCGGCTGTCCACGACTGCTTATTCAATTTATTCGCAGCTACCCTCCATAAAGGAGGCCGTTCCTCCATCCGCAACCTGAGGACGCGCCAAGCCGTGGTGACAGGGACCCACTACACGGCTCTGGGCTTACATTTGGGAAAGGATCAATCATAATTTCGGCTGGTACACCACATCTTCGGACTGCGGTTTCCGTAGTTTTTCTCAGTCTCCACGAAAACTTTCGAGGTCGGTCCCTAGTTTACGAAAAATAGTGCTTCGGTTCACATCTTCTCGATTTCCTTACTGACTGAACGTCTTAACATCGACTCCATGAAGTTGGGGACATTAAGAGCGTCGAAAAACAAACCATTACTAAAATATGTACAGCTTGCTACGGCCCAGTGTTGTTAAAGACTCCACAAACTAAACGACACAGCACGAAATTAAAGTTTCACTATCATAAAAATGATATGGGTGTCCTAAATTAATTTCAGCTGCCACTAAGTGACACACGGAAGTCCTTGTTAATATACAGCTTCCGGTCTTAGGTAACATAATCCTTTAAAACCTAATGTCAGTCTCCTTATATAAAGTAAGGCATAACACCAAAAAAGTACACAATCTGCCACATATTGAATTTATGTGCTTAGTACCTTTGTCACAACCAACAGCACCCATTTCATTATACATCATTAACTGACCGGTTTCTACCTCCGAGACTCGTATGTTTACTGCTCAGTAAGATCTCAACTTTTAAGTAAAATTAACCTTTTGACGCCTAATGTCAACTATAGTGGTCGTACCGCACCGCTAACCTCTAAATTTGCATTTTATATATTTATTCAACAAATATAGGAAATGAATATTTTAAACATGGTATATAACCTCCGTTTTTTTCTCTTCAAAATGCAGTTTGTTTCATAATTCTAACGTATTTGGTTCCTGTATTATTCACATTTTATATACAGAGTGTGCTAAAATTAAAAAAATAATTCCGGCGCCATAAGGTTAAGACCAGTCTTAGCCTCTGGAGAGTTAATCAGCGCAGTCTATCTGCTTCTTCGATAAAACTAACATACTACGCGCCACGTAACATGACGTCATCTTTTAAACCCGGGAGAAAAGTTTCATTGAACTACTGCAGGTTTCCAAGCAACAAATGGAATCCTCTGGTAAGAAAAAGCAAGCCGAATTGACTTCATTTAATCACTCCTTATTTGCCTTCTCGTGTCCTCTTGCCTCCATTCCTAATTATTACGTTCAATTCCGTTCGTGTTGCGTCTTCGTCAGACATCGCAAAGGTACAGTCGCTTCTACAAAGTACAGAATCTCTACTTTACATGTGCAAAACTAATAAGTCAAACATCTCCGTATAACAGGTTTACGAAATTTTGATGCTAAATATCATAGTGTTATGGAACATGACGCCGGTCTGACTGGTAATTTGTTAGCGATCATAAGGAGGAGCTTGCTAGTTCTATCTTCAGGTTAGCCCAAGAATGCAAGGTACTTGCGAGAAAGGGTTGCCTTATACAGGATAACAGAAGTTCGGTCACTGACTCTGGGAACGAATAAAAAGTCAGGTTTTGCAAGTCTCCGACTATCCCTGAAGGTAAAGGCAACCAACAACTTCTAAAAGTCGGTAATAAATTACAAATAAACTGGGCATCACACTTCAGAATAACGTTATGTTCAAGCAACCCCTTAATTATACGCTTCCCATATTAACCTATTGGCGCCGGAATTATTTTTTAATTTTAGCACACTCTGTATATAAAATGTGAATAATACAGGAACCAAATATGTTAGAATTATGAAACAAACTGCATTTTGAAGAGGAAAACCCTGAGAGTATACATCATGTTTAAAATATTCGGTACCTATATTTGTTGAATAAATATATAAAATGCAACTTTGGAGGTTAGCGGTGCGGTACGTCAACTATAGTTGACGTTAGGTGTCTAAAGGTTAACTGTCTTTGAAATCTATTACACTTTATTTATAAAAGTATTACGGTAACAAGGCCGGTCCCAGTGGCCGCGCGGTCTAAGGCGTAGGTCTGAGGCCGATCGCCTTCTGAGATCGTGAGTTCGAATCCCACCGGGAGCATGGATGTGTTGTCTGTTGTGAGTGTTGTGTGTTGTCAGGTAGAGGTCTCTAGTACGAGCTTATCACTCGTCCAGAGGAGTCCTACCGACTGTGATGCGTCGTTGTTTGTGATCTAGAAACCTCACGAATGAGGAGGCCATGGCTCGCGTTAGGCCGCAGCGCCACAGGAAAAAAAAAATTACGGTAACAAGAATTTGCGTTTTAATACTGTAACGTTGTAAACAGTCTCCTCGTATCTACAGCGAAGCTCCACGTCACTCAGCACGCTTCAGGTTACGCAAGTTTTATCAACTTGGTCCTGAATGAGGCTGACACTACAAAATTGGGAAAAACGTGTCGGACGTACTGGAGGTATATAAGGATTATTGTTACATCCTAGCGCAAAATCAGGATAATGTCAAATTTAGTTGAGGTTAGGTCGCTACCATTAAGGTATCACCGATTAGGCAGCCTCTAATGAGCTGGGAAGGTCATCAGGGCTTGCGTGTGAGGGTCTGGAAAGAAAGGTCATGTTATGTCTGCAGATCTTGTCCCAGCACCGTCCTGGCTGGTGGTTTATTTTACGGTACTGCAAGCAATTCAGTCTACGGGATGTCATGGTAGGGATTATTGGTGCATTGTACAGGATTTTGAAGGAACCGGCCTGACAAAATCACGAAAACAGTCGGTCAAAACAGGGAGTGCCTCGGCTGAGATTCTAACCGGGCGCTTACCAAATTAATGCGAGTTCCCAATGCCTCAACTAGCTTGGTCGCTGGCCTGGTGAGAGTGAATATAATCAACACTCACCAAGGATAGTCAGTAAAGGGACAGAAAAGCATAATTGCCACTGTCGGAATACAAAATCGTTACCGTTGTGAATCTTATGTTTATTGGATCGTGCATCATCTTGATAGTTGAATTAAAAGAGACCAACTTGATGTCACTTGCTTTATTATTTCATTATTTTCCTGCTAAATATGTTTCGGATATTAATACATCCATCCTCAGGAACTTGCAACTTATTTGTTGAGTTATTTCATGGGATACCACACCACCCCACCCAAACCACAACGTAACACCAACACACATCGAACCAGAACAATACAACCCATGAAATAACTCATCAAATAAGTCGCAAGCTCCTGAGGATGGATGTATTAACATCCGAAACATGTCGAACATTAAATAATGAAATAATAAAGCAAGCGACATCAAGTTGGTCTCTCTTTATTCAACTATCGTTACCGTTGTCTTTTCCCTATTATTTAACTAGGCTGCCAATAGCTAAAACCACGTAGTGTCCGTGGTATATGGATAGCTGGTGGAATGATCCTGTCAAAAGAAAACCGAAGACCTAGAAAAACCTATTTCATTGCCACTTTACCAGTTATCGTTGTCGGCGGGAGTATAACATTAGATTGCACGGGTAATAAATTTGTATAGCAGATATGAACAAAATGAACCTATCTCAGCATATGGCCCCCTGGAAGACATTTTTGAGCATATAATAAAGGAGATTGTTCCATAAATGTAGGACATGTTTTGGCTAACTGGGAAGATACGACGTGAAGGTTAAATTACTCGTACTTTTACTTAACCCTGAAACACGTAAAGACTTCTGGTTAAGATACAAAAGTGTTGGCGCAGAATAAAGGAAGAAATTGACAGTAATTCGACCAGATCTAGGCATGTGGAACTTCCGAAAATAGTGAAATGTAATTCTTACTCCTTGAACATTAAGGGCCGATTCACACTATGCGTCACGTTTCCATTCCGTCACCGTTCCTTCTTCGTTCCATCAGAATGTACTGTGTTCACACTGTCCGTCATGTTCACTCACCTTCCACAACAGCACCACATGATAGGAGGCCGGCGACTATTTCCATCAAATATGCAGCCCACTGCCACGGAATACATTTGCCGTTATTTGTTAATTATTAGAACTGCGGTGATAACAGAATGACAGCAACTTCAAAATGCGCAATAAAAAAACATTGAAACTTCCCTGACTTTTTTCTGCTCTTCACCCATTTGTCCCCACAGTTTTTCACACCAGACACTGTCACTATAATTCTGTTGTGTATGTCGGAATGGAGCTGGACCTCCACCAAATCTAATATCGACAATTACTACGGGTAAAGAATTGTACAGCGTTTCGCTGGGTAGTTTTATGTTGCCACCAATCAGATTACTGTCTGATAAAAGGACTCCAAGACAATATACTAAAGTCGTCTAAATATATATATTCTAAATTACTATGTTCACAATATTTACACTGGGAATAAAGAAATAACCTCTCAAATCTTTTCGTACGTAGTAAAAGTTAGCTTGCCTGAATATAAACCAAATTACGCGAATTTAGAATAATTAAATTCGAATTCAATCCAAATGTAGGCAACTCAATTTAGTCAGAATTTCCCAGAACAATCAGCACGGCTTACCTGGTAAAATTAGCAGACAGAAGATCATTGCACGTTTCACAATCAACTACGTACTGCCTTCCTTATAATTTTCAGCACCAACTCAGGATACGTAACTGCAGTAACAATATACGTAAACGTTACTTATTAATGGCGTATTGAGAGGTCATTTACCGTGCTAATGGGTTTATATAAAAGAGAAGCGTAACGTCAGCTATTCTAAAAGGTTTAGCGAACTGTCACGTAACTTTCAGCCGCATGACGCCTCCAAGTCCAATAAAAGGCAACGGTATTTGCTGTATAAATGAAAGTGCATGGCAGTCGTTTCCTGTCTGCATGTAACAAATAAAATTTCCATTCCGAGTTACCATTTACAAATTACAAGTTTCAAACCGAATCTAATTTAAATATACATTAACCTTCTTATTTGACATGTCATATAATTCCTCATATTTACGCACCAATTCTATTAATTTTTCATCCATTTCTGAAAACAAAAACAGACAGCACTCATTGCAAGCAAACACTCGACGTTCACATTATCGGAATCGTGCAGGTACAGACCGGTTCGGACCCGTTCCGTCACGTCAAACATTCTCGCTCGGCGCGGGCGACGGAACGGAACTGAGGCGCGACGGAGACGTTCCTGTCAGTGTGAACATCCCCATTTAATTACACACGAGATAATGTTACTGAAGGGTGACGTTCCGCAACGGAACGGAAACGTGACGTATAGTGTGAATCGGCCCCAAGTCACGTGAGAACGCCCTTACTGAACTCACAACCAAGTTCAATGTGAGACAACCCGTTTTCTTGCAACATAAAAAAACAACTGTACTCAAATTTTGACGTTTTGTTGACCGTGCATCTCAGTATATTTATCTCAGTATTTAACCAACTTGATGGCACTTGTAGAGGCATGAAATAAAACTTACTGTGAAACAAATTTTGTGCATCAAGTTGCTTAAATACTGAGATAAATATACTGTACTCAAGTTCAACAAAATTCCCCATTCATGAAACAACGTGTGTAGTCGCACAACACAGATACATGTGTGGCTAATCACAAAGCGATCAACAAGTCTTTTTATTAAAAAACATATATGGAAGGAAGTAATACAAAATTTATATTTTATGTTAAAAAAAATAGGCGCTGAAATTTCAAAATTTTTCTGAAACACGATAGTAAAATACCCCTTGTTTTATTAAAAAAAAATTACTTTCCTCTCTGTATTTTCTTGCAGAGACAATCTTACAATGACTTTCCATTCAGCCGAAACATGTAGCTATGTTGTATAACAAAGCAATCTGGTTCATCAACGAAGATTTATATTGAACTGTATTACTACCGTTTTTGATCATGAAATCACTCGTCATTTCGTACATGCAGCACGAAATACCGGGACTGTTTTCTCGTTCTGATGACGAACAGTAATCCTTACAGTCTCACGAGGATGGCTGAAACTTGGAACTTCCCAATTACAAAACACTGTAACGGTTCATCAGGAAGGTTCTGCTCGTTACAGGGCCCCTCTCTCAGCCCATAGCAAGATCCACTCCACACCAGACAGCTCTGTGTTTGCTGTGTTCATTACTTCCTGTGCTAGAGTTACGACTTGAATGAGATTTTTAGTTCACTTCACGACCAACACCTACGCGTGATATGAATGTTAAGTACCGCAGGCTTCATCATTCGCCACCAATTTTAACATTTTTATCTACATCCTCTCCACGTATTCCTCTTTCCTTCCTTTATCTCTTGTGTTTGTTGTTATTCTCATTGCTCCATTTTGACGATTTTCCGAGGCAAGATTTAAGAATTATAAAGTATAGTCAAAGAGAGAAACTGGATATGTAGGAGACTGTGAGAATAGAAAATCAAGAAAAGTACGTCGAGGTGGTTTGCCGCATCCAAAGATATATTCAATAACGGAAACCCGAATACGAACAAGATATATTTAGTTGCAACCACAGACAGCATCGGAAAAGGTAAGAAGACGGTGGTGTTTGTTATGTTTCACTTAGACTTGAAAGTTTAAATAAAACAAGTACTAGTACGTGGCGGACCGCGGTAGCTCAGTGGTTAAACTGCTGTGTTACAAATCGGAAGGTCGCTGGTTCGATCCCAGCTGGTGTCATTGGATTTTTCATTGACATAAAATCCTTCCGATCGCACTATGTCCCTGGGGTCGACTCAGCCTCTAACAGAAATGAGTACCAGGAGCATTTCCTGGGGGTAAAGGCGGCCGGTGCGTAAGGCTGACAACCTACAACCATCATGTGCCGTTGTCACGAAATCTGGGAGCTTTAACTTCCTGGAACCCTCTGGGCCACTCCAGGCCCGTAATGGGACTGCTTTACCTTCTACTAGTACGTGGTGCTGGAGAAATTCTAACGATGTAGCGTACCTGAGACACGAAGGAAAATGACAAGTAGTATTTACAACGGTTAACAAGACCCTTCGTGCGCACTTATGCGTTACGAAGCATCATAATGGAGTCTAAAGCGCGTCTTGAAGTATGTTACATATTCATATTCAGACCATTCTGAAGGGCAAAGTAGGATAATGTCGGTAAAACGAGTGACTATAGTGGCTTGCAGACCTACACGGAATGAATTAAAGCTGTTACATCCTAAGACAGATTGGGACAGTAGGCAGCAATATAACGCTCAATTGACGGTGACAGGAAAGCAAAGAACACTAAGATATGACTCTGTTAATGAAAGCCTTTGAGGTTCTCAAACCACAAAATGGCGACACTGAGAAACCCCGCAGAGTTAACCCAGTCGATTTAGTTGTCAAAACGTATTAAGTTATTGCCTTCAGGCGTTAACAAGAAAGGAATTCAACGGATAGGAATAAGACTCGATATCTTCCGGCTGCATGATATTTGCCTTCCTTTCATCTTGCTCTCCATTCATGTGTATTCCGTGGAAAATTGAATCTGTATTTGAAATTTTGTAGTTAAATAATCACCGATAAAGTCAAAGATCGCGCGAAATTCCTGACAATGATGCTGGGCTCCAAGAGAGGAACAAAGTACTTGCTATATATGAATCAACTACTCAGACCACATAACAAGGGAACGCGTGATGTTCATCGTGCCGTTGACTATGCCATCCAAACCGCACAGAAAGTCTCTATCCTCCAAATATCTCGTAGAAAGCTGCCGTGTCCATGGAGACGATAAACAGGACAATATATATGAAATAAGAGTGCGAAGGAGGAAGGAAAACACCAGCAACAGGAACTGACATGTTATATAACAGCATAATAGCGCGCGGTCTGGAGATGCAGGTTTCGATCACCGACACCGCATATAGAGATTATTTCCGTGGTTTCTTTATCATCTGAAGGTATGAGAACACTAAACCAACTGAAGAATAAAAACAAACTAAATGCCACTTATTTTTTTTATTGTAATTCTTATAGGCTAAACATGTTTCGGGCATTACGATGCCCATCATCAGAAGCTAGCGACTATAATGTTGATTGCCACATTGGTCGTTTCATTCTTGGTTTGTTGTAGGTTGGAGGTTAGGTGCGGGTAGGCTGGAGTAGTTTCCGGGCTGCAGGCTAAAGCACGACTCGTGGTTTAGCCTGCAGTCCGGTCACTACTCCAGCCTACCCACACCTAACCTCCAACCTACAACAAACCAAGAACGAAACGACCAATGTGGTAATCAACATTATAGTCGCTAGCTCCTGATGATGGGCATAGTAGTGCCCGAAACATGTTAAGCCCATAAAAGTACAATAAAATAATAAGTGGCATCTAGTTGGTTTTTATTTTTCAGTTACCACAATGATGCGCGGTCCAACAAACATCAAACACTAAACCACTTCGACAGTAAAAGTTTTGTTTACTCAGAGGAAGTTATTAAACTGGTCATGAAATAAGGGTTTTTATGGAACTAGTGGCTTATTAGTATGTTCTAATAAGTCTGATGTCTGGCCCTATCCTAAGGTAATTTAATCCTGTTCACATTTCAAAACATTAGGCACGTTCGCATAATTGCAAAAAGCAACTGTAATTTCGTCATGTCTGCCCGTCCGTCTGCATGGAACAACTCGGGTCCCATTGGACGGATTTTCACGAAATTTGATATTTGTGTATTGTTCGAAAATCTTCTGAGAACACTGAAGTTTCATTAAAATCTGACAAGAATAACGGGTACTTTTCATGAAGACCATTATGCATTCAGGATCATATGTCTTTCTTTTTTTTTTTTTAGAATGAGAAACGTTTTTGAGACAGAATTTGTAAAGGAAATCAAAATACACATTTTTGGTTGAATGTCATTTTTCCTCCAAAGATAACCGCGCCTTTATGGTATAATATGGGAAAACACTGTAGAGCCGAACAGGCCACAGATGATAAAACGGTGAATGGGCATTGCAAGCTGGATACCTAAGGATACAAACACACACTCAAAACGTGTAATACGTATTGATTTTCCACTGCACAAGTGGTTGAAACAATGCTTCTCATTGTTATGCGTGCATTGACTGTCCAGTTTATTTAAGATCTGTTTCAGGATTACAGTTCAGTCTCTTGTTAGATCTCCTGAGTCTTCTCATGATACGCGATTAAATTTTTTGTGCATGAGAACACCAAACACAGTTCATTAGAGTAAGCCGTATTTATGTCATATTCCAGTTCCAAGAAATCCGTCGATGTATTGGGACAGTGATTACATGATGGGGATGGCTGACTGATCCTGTTTCCTTGCACACGAGATCTACAAATATCTCTCTTCCTACGCCCTCTTTCATATCCAGTTTATTTCTGACAAGTGAACAGAAACCTGCCTAATAGTATCACGTAATTCATTCTTCGGCAGTTAATAAGGGTTTATCGCGGGACTTTATCGGGAGGAGATAAAAAGCTCATGTCACCGGTGTAAGTTAAATGGAGACGTAATGTGTAGCACAGTATATAATTTTAAAGTCAAGAGATGCTAGACTGACACTCAGGAGCATTAACTAATCTTTCGTCATCGAGATGTCAATCGGTTTAAATTACAGTAGTGTCCGCATAGTAGTGTCCCTACAGTAGTGTCCGTACAGTAGTGTCCCTACAGTAGTGTCCTTACAGTAGTGTCCCTACAGTAATGTCCCTACAGTAGTGTCCGTACAGTAGTGTCCCTACAGTAGTGTCCATACAGTAGTGTCCCTACAGTAGTGTCCCTACAGTAGTGTCCGTACAGTAGTGTCCCTACAGTAGTGTCCGTACAGTAGTGTCCCTACAGTAGTGTCCCTACAGTAGTGTCCGTACAGTAGTGTCCCTACAGTAGTGTCCGTACAGTAGTGTCCGTACAGTAGTGTCCCTACAGTAGTGTCCGCACAGTAGTGTCCCTACAGTAGTGTCCATACAGCAGTGTCCCTACACTTCATTACAGACCAGGGGCCCAGACCCGATTCGACGGCATATTAAAAAATTTAAGCCCTTATAAAAGAGATTATTTTTTCAGTGCTGAACTAGCTCCAAATAACAGTGGCCTGTGTGTGCCAGGCCTTTGCAGCATCCAGCTGTACTGTACTGTATGTATGTATGTCGGTTTCAAAACGTTGTTCTACGTTGTCCGACACCTAGACTCCACTGCTTCCTATCTTCCCACTGGCCTTCAATTAGGTTTCTTTCGTTCATGGCCTTCCTTGTACCTTCCATCCAGTTTTTCTTCGGTCTTCCTCGTGCTCTCTTTTGTTTCGGCATC
>Ga0136643_10019441_pt1 | contig 10266 bp, 9 predicted proteins | sample TergutLab28metaG_FD_96883 | JGI IMG/M metagenome (GOLD analysis project Ga0136643, IMG submission 96883) | Labiotermes labralis P1 segment gut microbial communities from Petit-Saut dam, French Guiana - Lab288 P1 (version 3) (version 3) | ecosystem: Host-associated > Arthropoda: Insects >... | reverse complement strand
ATTATTAAATCTTTTTTGGTTCCTGAAATAATAAAGTTTTTTGTAAACCATGTACAAAAATTTAAATGCCAAGCGAAAATAATGTCGTACGCGAAGGTTGACTGTAGCCAATTTAAATCCCATTGCGTAAAGGTTAAAATAAGGGAGTTATTTTTTTATTAACCTGTATATAAAATCATTCTGGAACTGTAGCAATGCATTTTTATGGAAGTCCTTCAATTTCCATATACAACTGTCAAATTCAATCATAGTTTGTGACCCAGGCCATGAAACAGAGAAAGAGACGAAGAAGAATATATTTTCCTAAGAGATTTTAGTAGATTGAGGAATGAAAAATTTTCGGTGGTTAGATTTTGTCTTTGCTTTAAAGAAATCAGCCATAATTGTTATTTTCAGTTGAATCTGAAGATGGATGTCTGTGTGTTTTGTTAAAATTGAATTAGCGATAGCTGAAGTTTCATGTCATCATAGCACCACTTCACATCTGCTCTTCACCTAAGGGTTTTGGAGGTAATATTAAAAAATTTGTTAGTGCTGGTGCTAGGAGGAGGTATGAAGGGCTTGGTGTTTAGGGGTAAGACCATCTACAGAAGGTCTCGGGTTTAAGTTTGTACAGTTCTTTTAAAATTTTATCCTTTCTTTTACATCCAACAAAGTCAAAACTGCATGAATATGAGGTGTTCCAGGCTGTTACACTTCTCTGGATCCCATGTTAAGCTGTTGTTCCTCTGTGTCAGACATCATCAGCATGACTGGGATTTTATGAGACTTGGTAGGTGATGACACTCTAACTGAACCTTCATTCAAGCTGTCTAACCATGGCTCTTGTGTTGTTAATTAGTCCCAAATTAACATGGCAAGGCTTTTACAAAATTGATGTGTAATGGGAAATCCAAAGTGGTTGCAAGAGTGCCGATGTATGTATGTACTGTGTTGAGCAGCATCCTGATACAACATACATGATTTTCTTTTGAATTTTAGGGTCCTGTAGTGATAGCTTCATCTCAGGGTGGCGTTAATATTGAAGATGTTGCAGCAGAGAACCCTGATGCCATCCACTATGAACCAGTTAACATTATGGAAGGTCTGTATCAAAACTTGGCCACACATGCAAGTAGGACAGTCAGACACTTAACCCTTACCCTGCTAACGTGGAAAACATGGTGAGCTCCTAATAATGCCAGCAAATGGTAGAGTGGATTTAACTTGGCATTTAAAGGGTTAAATTTACTTAAATGATGTTGATGCCATAAATTTTTATGTGCTCGTTATATATGGCATGTGAAATTGTTGGATGTGCCATTAATAATGAGTTTTGATTTTTGTTGTTATACAGTATTGCAGAATGTAAATTTGACTGTGTTAATACTCATTGCTCTATAGAGTGGACCAAAATTGACTTCATAACTCTGTTTTTGCCAGTGTTAATGCAGGGATGGTTTTGTTGCCTCTAGGTACATTTAGTATTCATATGTAAACAGAGGAAAACCACTGTCACACATTTAAATTAGAATTGATGGAGTCTGTGAAAGGTAGTTCAGAATCTTTACAAGTGTAATCACGTTAAAATTAGTTAATCATAATTATTCTTTTTCAGGATTAACTGAAAGTCAGGCAGAGAAGGTAGCTGAGAAACTAGGGCTTGATGGTGATAGAAAGGCTAGGACAATAGATATGTTGTTTCGACTCTATGACCTGTTCGTCAAGAAAGATGCACTTCTTATTGAAGTAAATCCTTATGCAGAAGACACTGAAGGGAATTGTAAGTAAAGTTGGATTCCTTAAGCTCATGAGTACCATAGCTAACCAGGAAATGTTACCTCAGTTTACAATTCGAAAAGACCTTTTGTGCTAAATTTGTGTAGGTGTTTAAATCAGAATGGGATTGGTGAACATGCAGCATGCATGATGTAGATGAAAAATGCATACATTTTGATTGCAAAACCTCATAGGAAGAGAGACCATTTGTGAAATCTCAGCATCATAATGCTGAAATGTATGTGTGTACTCCTGAAAATGGGGTGCTGTCACCACTGCAGAAAATGAAGGAAACAACAAATGGTAGGAGATGCATAGTCATTTGGATTGTTGTAGTAGGGTTGATGGTCAACTAATCAGTCCCAACTAGTGATAAGCAAAAGACAACTTTGGATGAGCTGTGACCATGATGCAAGCGATAAGGAGGAGGAAGAGAAGAGGGAGGAAATGCAGTCACTTTAAGCGAAACCAATGACAGTCATCAGAACCAAGGATGAACTTAAAAATTTTGTGTCAAAAACATTAGAAAACAGAAACATAGGCCAGTGCAGTCGTATTTAAGAAACTGAACTAAGATCAAAGTTTCAGAAAAATGAATTATTGTTTGCAGGCTGGTGTTTTGATATAAATTGTACTGAATTGTATAGCAAGCATTAACAAAAATTTCTATGAGATGGGAACCTTCTAATCACTCAGTTAAGTAAGGTCACTTAAATGAAAGCCTTATTTTTAAGTTCCAAGCTTATCAAATTAACAAGGACTTGCCATAACTGTATTTGCCTACAGTTGTTTTGTATTGATATGCTAATATAGCATGTTGTTTTTCCTTGACTGATAAGCATCTGCCTGTCACTCTCCTAGCATTACATCATATGCTGAGTCTTGGGAGGTTTAACAGTTGGTAAAAGAACAAGAAAAAGATTCGCTATGATAATAACTTTTAGAAATGCTAATAAAAACTCAGCTGTACTACAGCAGATGCTGAAATAGTTACCATCCTGACCAAATGCATTCAGTACACCTGCAGAAGATAATGATGTTTTTTCCCTGGAGCTCTTCCCTAGAAATTGTTGAAATCTCATGGTAGATTTTTCTGAGCTCTTCCAGATCGTGCGGATTTGTTGCATGCTCTGTCTCTTTTACATTTCCCATCGAATAAAAGTCACAAGATGTTAAATCAGGGGAATGTAGGGGTTAAAGAACATGCCTAGTTACGTGGTTTTTTGCTCATGAAATACAGCTGCACTAAAAATGCACACTGTTCAACAGTGTCCTTGACTCAAGGCATACTGTTACATCACTGAATGACTGTGAAATGTGTTCCCAGCAACAAATATGTTGATTCATGGTGCAAGTCTGTTATCACCAACAGTAAAATTTACACTAGATGACCACATGTGACGTAACACTAGCAGAGCATTAGACAGGTACTTACTGGTTGAACAGGGGGGGAAAAAACCTTTATAAAGGTGGTTTCAATTTTTTATGTGTGAAGGAAAATGTTTTTTTGTATGTAGGTAAGTGTTACATTACATAACTGCTTTGAAACTTGTTGTATATACAGAGTGTTTCGCGACTTGTGGACATTACTGCAGGAGGTGATTTCCTAGGTCTTTATGATCAAAAAAGTTCATATAAACATGTGTCCGACTTTGGACGGTTACGGAGTTTTGGACATTTTTTAATTCCCGTACACACCCTCGTGTTAACCACGCTACGGAACCAGCTGGCGGGTGATGTACTCAACTTGGTGGTTTATTGTTTGCGTTGCAAGCATTATTTTTGCCACCTGACTCGCCCACCCGGCTGCAAACAGTCCAGTTTCCGTATCACGACACTTGGAAAGTATTGAAGGAATGTGGGGAAGGTTGGGTGGGTGGGTATTCCCCTGGCCAGTGTATACTGCATGACTCAGCTACTACTACATGTTCAAAAACCCTTATCACTTACATTACAGTGACTATGCCAGCACCTGATGTTCAGAACAGTACGGCGATAGTTTCGTAAAGGCGTGGGCGGTAGAAGCAACAGTGTAGTGTTAGTCCCATACGTATTCTCATCTTGGTGCGTCTGTTACGTTCACAATGCCATTTGCATTTTCAATTGCAGGGTATGCAGATATGATTTATGTGACGGTAATTCAGTTCATGCCGTAGCTGATTATCAGCAACATTTTCCAAACCGTAGAATACCAACCCACTCGAGTTTACCAGACATTGCGAGATACCGGTACACTTCCCGGCGTTCGCATTGCAGCCGAGCGTGATGTTAATGAAGGCGTTGATGAAGAAGAAGGCATTGTTCAGACGGTACAGAGTAGTCCACGTGCGAGTACGCGAAGAATTGCAAGACATCTTCGTGTTCCTCACACGAGAGTGTGGAGAACACTGCATGCAGAGGGCATGTATCCATACCACATGCAGCGACTGCAACATCTAGGACCTGGCGATTTTGCAAGTGGCTCAATGGCAGTCGCGAGTTGCATTGTTACATCCTGTTTACTGACGAATCGCAATTCAATAGCGACGGTGTCTATAATACACACAACTCTCATGTGTGGGCAGATGAGAATCCCCACGCCACTATGGAAAGCAACTTTCAACAACGTTTTAGTGTCAGCGTGTGGTGTGCAGTTCTGGACGATGAGCTGATTGGTCCTTTCATCTTGGAAGGTCGTCTTACGGGAGAGGCGTACCTCAGATTTCTGCAGGAGGAATTGCCCCAACTTTTGGAGGATGTTCCTTTAAATAAATGGGGTCATATGTATTTCCAACATGACAGAGCTCCTCCTCGTTTTTCACGTGAAGTTAGAAATTTCCTGAACTCTCGTTTCCATGGGTGATGGATCGGACGTGGCGGTCCATACAATTGGCCAGCCAGGTCTCCAGACTTAAGCCCACTGGATTATTGTGTATGGGGATGGATGAAAGAACTGGTTTACAGCGTGAAAATGGTAATGGGAGATGAATTGCTTGATCGCATTTTGGATGCCACAGACCGCATCAGAAACAGCCAGTGGAAACTACAACGAGCAACTCACGCAGTTCACAACCGAGCGGTAGCCTGTGTTGCGGCTGGCGGTGGCATTTTCAAAAACCAGCTTTAAGCACAGATCAGTTCAAATTAAAGGTAATTTCACGAAGTTAACTTTACATTTATACTTTAAATGTATCATGAATTATGTTGGTTTATTATTTTGTTCCATTTATTGTCAATAATTGTTATCTTCTATTCCAAGTTTCAAGCGGTCATAACTCTGTAACAGTCCAAAATCGGACGCATGTTTATATGAACTTTTTTGATCACAAAGACCTAGGAAATCACCTCCTGCAGTAATGTCCACAAGGTGAAACACCCTGTGTGTTGTAATTCTAATTTTGCTTCATTTTATGTGTTTGTTGATAGATTTCTGCTTGGATGCCAAATTCCGTTTTGATGACAATGCAGACTTCAGACAAAAAGAGGTTTTTGAGTTGAGAGACTGGACTCAGGAAGATGAAAAAGAAGTGAATGCTGCGAAACATAATCTCAACTATGTTGCACTTGATGGTAAAGACATATTTGTAAACTAAGGGTTTGTGATAATCAAGGTTTAAATTTGTACAATATTTTATTGACAGTGAAATTTCTATACATTCATATTCAGCAACACTTTTTAGAACATGTAAGAGTTACAATCTATACTAGAATGCAATATTTTTGTTAGTATGTTTAGGTTCATGTTATAGAACATTTCATTATGTATAGATACAGAGTAGCATGGTTTTAGTGTGATTTTGTTCTTCAGTTGTACTGAAAATAGATTTAGTTTATTCATATAACAAGTATATCAAGATTGTGTTATTTGCTAAGTAATGTCACCAGGCTTCTCAATTTTTGTGATGAATGTAGAAGAGGTGGAGTGTATTCTAAATTGCCATGTGCTGATTTATGTGCTCATTAGATTAGTAATCATTGTTTTTAAGATCTTGGTGAAAATATATTATTGAATGTTCTTTCTGTAGGTGACATTGGGTGCCTTGTTAATGGAGCTGGTCTTGCAATGGCCACAATGGATATAATTAAACTTCATGGAGGAAATCCAGCAAACTTCTTAGATGTGGGTGGTGGAGCCACTGCACAAACAGTCAAGGAAGCATTCAAAATTATTACGGCGGATCCAAAAGTAAATTATGCTCTTTTGTGAATATATAGTCATAAATACATCTTATTTTTAACATTGCATTACATAAAACTCAGATTCTCACTCCAGGTGCATGAATGTATATTTCCTAACCATTTTGAAATGAATTATTGCAGGAGATTTTAGGAGACTTTGAAAATGCATTCATTAAATTTAAGTTCCATTGTAATGGAAGTTAGTGTTAGTGCATGAAGGACCATACGATTTACATTTGCAGTGTGACTGTTTTCCGAGTTTGGTTGTGAAAACAAGCAGTTGATTTTATATTTAAAAGTACTTCTGGTATAAGCCTTATATCCAGTACAATATTTGCCACTGCCGCATTTCCTGCAAGGTGTAATCTTGTTTTCCAAAACAATGGTACTTGGAAAATGCTGACATCTAATAGACTTAATACTTATAGTATGAGGTACATATTATGTTACTAAGGTACTATATTGTCACATGTATTGGATGCAGTGTTTCAGTTCAAAAGTAGTCATGCAGCCTGTATGCAGATTAGTGAGTTCTTTTCTATGAAGTCTGAAGAAAGTGACATATGTCCTTTGCAGCAATGAGGAATTAATCTGTATAATCATGCTGCATCTCATTGCCAGATTTATAAGAACTGTGGACGATTTTATCACCAAGTGAATATTAAAAGGACTGGAAGGAACTGTTCTTATAACATGCAATTTATGTGAAGTATGAATTGTTTTATGACATATTGTTGCAACTGTATAATGTTCATTGTATGTCACAAAATATGTGAGGCAACTACAGACCAAGAAATTTGAAATGAAAGACATAGTACATAGTGAACAAACAATAAGTGTCACTTTTTTTTTTGTCAGAAACATAGGTTTGATCTTAACTTATCTGAATCAAAGTAGTGCCAATGTTGCCAGTGCTTACAGAAACTGTTACTTCACCTTGACATATGATTCTGTGAGAAACATATGATGAAATATTGTATTGGTGTAAGTCATGTCATACAAAAATCATAACTGACAAAATGTGTGTTGTGATTGATGTCCACCTGGCATAGTGTGAACTCTGTCCCAGGAATTTCAGCACTGTCCTTGATTTTTTGAGCTTTAAAGTGATACCATTCATGTGACACATTTAATAAACTAAAACTGCTTTAACTGGTAGTAATTTTCCACATCTGGACTTATTAATGATCATCCAAACATGTATGTTTACATGAGAGAAGCATCTTTTGGTTGTTAAGTTTTGCATATATATTTCACCAATGGTGAACTTTCTATTGTTTCATTCCATTTTTAATGTACATTCAACCACTCTTAACTTAAAGGTGGTGCACGATTCCATACTGATCTCACACACACACACACACTTTCCATACATTATAGCAACTAATAATTGCATGACTGTGACTGGAACCATTGCACAAGTGAAAGGTACAGTATCCAAAAACATTCAGCAACACACGTGCAGTTGTGCAGTGAACTGTACAAGTGACGTGACGTGGAATGGAATTCTTAACTTAAATATTCTTTGTAAATGTTTACAGAAAATTGCAGTAGCAAAGTTTCTTCCAGTGAGCAGAGGTGTAACATATACGTCATGGCAACCTGCATATGCATGTGTGAATGGAATAGAATATTTATATCAACAATTTGCAAAGTTGTTACGTGCAGTTTCACCAGGTTTTGTTTAACTGAAATCTGTGTGTTAAACTGCTGTATGTAAACTTACAGAGTGAAGAGAAGTTTTTTGATTTTGTTTTTTCCTTGCAGCGAAACTTCACTGCATTGTCTGTAGCATATATAAGTGAATGTGGTATGCGTGATTTAGATTACATCCATTGAGAACTATTTTTGCCCACCAGGTCCATGCCATTCTGGTTAATATTTTTGGTGGCATTATGAGATGTGATGTCATAGCTGAAGGCATTGTTGCTGCTGCAATGGACCTTAACCTGAAAGTTCCAATTGTCTGCAGGTTACAGGTATGCTTTCTTAATTTAACAGCTTAATTTATTTGACTTCATGCAAGCAGGGTTAGTGTACAAGTAATTACCTGAATACACAGTGTTACTGGCATGATTTGTAGGTAGAAGTCATATATTGTAATAAATATTTGTTGAGTTCTGTGTTCTTTGGCTAGTACAGGGTTTTTGTAATGTGACACTTTGTAAGCCCATGACAAGTTTCCTCCAGTAAAACCAGCTCGTTTACCAAGAAATTGAGAGCTGTTCTTCCCATTAATAACATGACATTACAAGTATTACTCATCACTCCAATTTGTTACATTGTTTAGTCATATCTTAAATTACCACATGTTTAGAAGATAATGTCCCTCTGGTTGCAGGCATTCTTCATACCACTTTAACATATTTAAAACTGCTCATCAAAGCACATATTTTTATATGTTTGAGATGATTTACAAGTATTTTCTTTGAATTATGCTGTGTGTGTGTGGACTGTGGACAGAAACTATGTCTCTCAGCACTTTTCTTGTATCATTGCACCCATCTCCAATTCTGTCCTGTATGTCCAACACTGATTCTGTGTTATAGCATCTCTAATAATCATCATCAACTTGCTAAATGTAGTGTCAGGAAATTTTTGGTAAAACTTATCACAGCATATATTATAGGATGAATTTTTTAGCATATGGTTTTTTAAAAAAAGAAACATGTTATTTATTTCTGTGTTTCACCTTGTGAACATCAGTTGATTGTGATGAATAGCAAAATTAATTGTGGTAACTTGTGTGTGAGACTCGTGGAGGTCACAGCATTTCTTCTTGTGTGGATTGGTCTTGGTTGTCATGGTCTTACATTCACGTATGCAGCATCATATTGTGAAACACCCCATATTTTAGTAAAGTGGTTGTCAGTTTCAACACAGAATTACAAAATAATTTGTTTTCAGGCTTATCTTTCTATGAAATTCTCCAATTAAGAAGCCTTATATGTTGATTTTCCCATAAATGACTTAAGAAGGTTACATTTCACTTATTCTGGAGGTAAAGGTTGTCCAAAAACTTTGGTTAGTTTGTCATTTATTTATGCCAGTTTTTAGTCATATCCTCTTAGTATGAATATTTTTTACACTAATTGAATTCAATCCTGTATTTGAAGGAGCCATTGTTTTGGAGTAATCTAACATTATTAATTTATCTTAAAATAATTTTCCCAGTTGAATTCACAAAGTAAGTTGGCTCGGTTTTGCATGTTGGTTATGACTACAAAGAATGACGTGATGGTCTTTTGAGATGTGATGCTTTGTAGCTGGGTAAATAATTCCCATTGTTTCAAAGGAACATGTGAAGGGTTTATAGTTTATGAAGAAATGACAAAGCAGGTTATGTAGGCATTGAAGGCAACATATTCCTGTGAAATGCCAACAACCACTTACCCAGCAGTGCAGCAGTATGTCCCAGGAGACTGGAATTCATGATTACACTGCTGTGAACACCTCAGCACTTGCAAAGAATGATGTATCTGTTATATATGTGATAGTTAAACAACCATGTATACATGACTTTGTTCCTTGCATTCTTCCCTTTTTTGTGCCTTATTTTAACCTGTGTTATTGCTACTTTTTAATGGATTTTTGTCGCTTTTGCTGCCTTGGCAAGACCTTACCCAATGCGCAGTGCTTGTAACTTTCCTCTTTGTTAACCAGCTGTGTATATACGTGTTTTTCACCATGTTTCATTGCTTTAATGCGTGTGTTGTCATATTTCTTCTAGGTGTGTGTATGTTTCCTCCTTGCCCTTCAGTCCACACATAAATAGTTCCTTTATCTATAGTCAATGTAATTGCAGTATTTTAATTTTGTAAATTTCATTACTTGGTGGGTATGAGCTGAAATCTGTATGGTGAATGCATAGAACTATAGTTTGCACATTAACCAAAATATTGTAACACTGTTTTACTAACCCTGTTAAATAATCTGAGTATGCTAATTGTTAATTTCTAGGTTTTTGAAGTGACTTATTTGATGCAGATGTTTGGTGTTTATTTACCTACATTAACAGGGCACAAACGTGGATGATGCTAAGGTTTTGATTGCATCATCAGGACTCAAAATACTGGCATGTGACAATTTGGATGAAGCAGCACGTTTATCCGTCAAGTTGTCAAATATCGTCAGCTTGGCAAGAGATGCAAAACTAGATGTCAAGTTCGAAATTCCCCTCTAGAAGACGAAGATAGACTCCCAATAGCCTGCATATATATTCTGAAGTTTCTTTTGTTGTTATGCCATTTGTGGAGTTCATGTGCTCCATCATTTATATTGGATGGTACTCTACGTTAAATTGTATTGGAATCTCTCTGCTCTTAGATAAGTGGTCATGTCATGTCATGT
>Ga0136643_10019439_pt1 | contig 10266 bp, 1 predicted proteins | sample TergutLab28metaG_FD_96883 | JGI IMG/M metagenome (GOLD analysis project Ga0136643, IMG submission 96883) | Labiotermes labralis P1 segment gut microbial communities from Petit-Saut dam, French Guiana - Lab288 P1 (version 3) (version 3) | ecosystem: Host-associated > Arthropoda: Insects >... | reverse complement strand
TACTGCTATTTGCTCATTTTTATAGAATTGTATTTAATAATTTTAGACCACTCACTTGTTTCAGCGCGATGATACCAGAGGCTGTGTAATGCAATTTTGACCTCCTGATGATGAACACATAGTGCTCGAAACATGTAGAGGCATGAAATAAACTTATTGTAAAACAAAAATTTTGTGAATCAATTTGGTTAATTACTGAGATGCACGGTCAGCAAAAGTAAATAAAAATATATTCTAATTATTTTCCGACTGTATTTTAACTACAAACTGATTTTAATAATTTTAATAACTGCAAACACAGCAGTTGTAATTACATGAAATAATTCTATACTGCAACATTGCTGCATTTGACTCCATGAAGGTGGCCACAAATGTCTGGCCGACGCAAGCTGGAGGTCTGACTACCAATAAACATGAGTACTGTTCAACATGTTGGTTTTGTTCGCTTGTTAATGCAACACAGTTGCATTGCAACTGTACAATATAAAAAAACTCCACGATTTCTATTTCGTATTACAAATTCAAATTCAAAACTAATTTATCCTGCACCTAAATTTATTTAAATTGTGGCTTATTATCTGTATCAGACTACCTTTGTTTAGCCTATACAATTCTCTGTTCATGGCAGACTGACGTCAAGGAATGATATTACACACTGATTAAGTCATGCCTTATAATGTACTGAACGAAACCAAGACATGCTAAGTGATGGAATGAAACTTATCATATTTGACTAATAAACGATAACAATATTCATAGTAATCAAATCACTGCAGCATTATACAGAAAAATGCACGCCTTAGGTGTTTATATTTATTTATTTATTTATTTATCTAAAGAAACATTAGACCATTTTGTAGGAATTATTATCACAGTCACCATTAGCGGCTGTGCCTAAGCCTATATGGTACAACGGTAAATTTCACCCTAGAACAGGCCATGAAGATCCAGAGAAATGGTAGTTCCACTTTTTCTTTAGCCTCGACTCTAGATGGGGGTGGGTAGACAACGCCACTCCCTGGGCTCTTTAGTCCCCTGAAAGAGACCCATTGTACAGAAGGGTGGTTGAGCTCCCGGGCCGATCCGGTCGAGTACCTTTGCAGTGTAATAACACTAAAATATTTCCACTGTTTCGCCAGATGTTTTGGCAACTTCTGCACCTCAGTTTATATTAAAAAAAACAGTTGCGAGATTCAGTTTCCAGGCATGACTTCCATAGGTCTAACTTGTGGTTCGAATTCCCGCTTGTTATAATGATACGTATTATGTAAGATCTTCTGCAGTGTCTTCATTGTACCCAAAATATTTTACTCCATAACCTGCGATAACTTGAGTAAATTCATTTATATCTTTTCCATTACACGTATTTGTTTTTCGTCAATGCTGAATGTAAAGCAGCAACATGGTTACTATTACGCCGAATACTGGACGTTTATTCTCTTTGCAAGAAGCATAATGACACGCTTGATAATATTTACTTGTCACCAAATATTACACTGGTGATGAGATCGGGAGGAACGAGAAGGCGTAGCATGTGGCACATATGCGAAAAGATAAGTAAAGTGCACCCTTTTACAGGCACTGAGGTTCTGTAGAGGCCGTACGGCCCATAGGGGGAGTAGAGGTTAGCTCTACTCTTTCTTGACCACAGCACTATAAGGGGGCGAGGGCCATATATGGGAAATAAAGGAAAATGCGTGTAAAGTCATAGGAAAGGAATAAGAAGAAACGGAACCGCTTGGGAAGAAGAAGGTGTAGATAATATGATAATATTACAATGAATCTTAAAGAAACAAGATGGAAACGTGTGGACTGGATCCATTTAACTGAGGATCGTCACAAACGTTTGGTTCTTACGAACATGTAATGAGCTGTCGGGTTTGGCAGTACATGGGGAATTATTTGGTTAGATGAGAAACTAATAGATTTTTAAAACAGACTTTTCTCCAGGGGTTGGTTACTAAGGCAGTTAGTTAAACAGTCAGGCAGCTGTAGGATCCTATGTGCATTACCCGTTTAAAGTAATTATTTAGTTAAAATTCTTACAATTTATCTAATACTTGATAGAGGAAAATCCCACCTCAGGAATTAATAAGGAATTAATACTAATAAATTCGGAAACCAACACAATTTGAAGTGACAATAGTTCTACCGTATCAACAGATTTAAAGCTTTATTGATCAGCAGCACCGACAGCATACCGCTGTGAGACACACGATAATATCTTAGTTTGAATCAAGTCGTCTTCACAGAGAGATGCTACAAATTAAGACAGAAAATGTCCCTGAACGGGTCCAAAATTTCTCCTAATATTAATAAAGTGCACACATAAAGCTCATATTTCTTCTCCGTATAGTAGCTTTCTTAATTGAACGTCTAAATATTTACAGTACCTGAGCTTTTTAATCCTAAAGGGGCCATTTGAAATACTTGTTTAACATTCGCAAGAGCACATTACATTCTATAAAATAAAGATTAATAATGTTGCTTGATACTATGACTAAATCCAGGAAGAATAATTATTCTTGAGAACCGATCAGTTCCTCAGTCAGTCAAGAAATTCGCCGCACTTTGTGCGACAGGAAGGTTCATTGCCATGATCACAAGAGACCGCCACTTGCCCCTATCCTGAGAAAAACCAATCCAGTCCACCTTTATTTCCAACCGATTCATTTATGATCCATTCTAATATTATCCTCTATCTACGCCTAGGTTTCCCAAGTGGTTCCTTCCGGTTTCCCCATAAAAACCCTCGATGTACTTCTCCTCTCCTTCAAAAACGCCATATTCACCGTCCGTCTCATTCTTCTTGATTTGATCATCCGTAAAATATTTGGTTTTGAAACTGTGATAGATAAACAGACTAAGAAATTGCAATAGTTTTATAAGAAATAAAACTTTTTATCGTCAAGTGAGTCAATGTTTGTCCTGGAACAGTCAAGTAATGTGCGAATAAACTGTACCTTAGAAAGTATCTATTTGATTAGTATTGTTTTTGTCTTTGCATAATAACGCAATTGGTTTTAAATTACTTCGAACATAAAATTTTCTCTTGACTTTAGTCTATCCTGCTGTTAATTTCAGTTGCTGCCTAGGGGTAGGGTATGCAAAAGTAAAGCTACTTCCAGTTAGTACATACTTTCATTGTTACATAAATACAAAAGAGTGTACACAAATTAGGGAAGGGAATAAACAGATCGATTCCTTGTGCTCTAAATTCTGAAAACTGCCTTCTCTTTCTCCCTGTGTATTCCTATCAATATAACTGTCATCCAATATGCTAGCTGTAGGAGTATGAACTCAGCCTCTGGGGGTAAAACTTACATTTTATTTTTCATATAGTCTCTTTCCACTTGTTCTGCTTCGATTCTGAACACTTCACTGCCTCCGAATAAAATAATATAGTCATCTTCAAAAAAAGTGAAACGGCTTCTCTCACTGCACACCTTCCTTGTGTGCACAAAAATGTTCATAATTGTCAACAGGAGGCCAAGGCTGGACTGTTGGATGCTTGATTCAAATCGTGACAGGCACACTCTTATACAAGGGCCTAATGCTAATGAGTTATTTGCTAGAAGTTAAGATGGTACAGAACAATACTACTGTTGTCAGTCTCTCTTCTTTGTTTGGCCTGATAACGTCACGATTGACCTTAAGAGTGACCGCACAATTTCACCACACACCGACAAAATGTGTGACAAATTCTAGCAGTAGCAGATATTAATTGTCCCAGAATACGCAAAGCGTGACCTTGCATTTTATATCCAAAATCTTCAGGATGCCTGGAGTTTCTTATGCTTACACGATGTCGCCATTCTGTTTAGTTTGCAGATACGGACAGAGATCCACGTTTCGGGGCACCTAGCACAGAAAACAAGTCGACCATTTCTTAAAACTCTAAATGCGATTGAATCCATGAAAATAGCGTCTCATAGGCAGGAGCCAGCATTTCTAATACTTATTCAGATCTAAGTTCATGCATTAGTAATCTTTTGTGGACAGTACTGTAATATGTAACAACAGACATCCTCAATCCATAAGCTAAAGTAGAAGAAGCTAAGATGCTAAGACCAAAAAACAGAGCTCTCAATTTGCCGAAAATATCCTGGGTATAAGATTAAACATTCTTCCCACTCTTCGGAGTTACTTAAATTCGTCGGTCATAATTTTATAAATTTCGTTTCTTAAATCTTTCCATAATAAAAGTGATATATATACATATCACACCAAAATGCTGATGTTGGTTGTAAGTTGACATCACAATTTTCAATAGTCAACAACATGACGGAATCTTTCGCGGTTTGCCATGCACTGGCTTTCGGTTCACGCCGATTTTACGAATGTTATACATCAGTAATTCAACAGTTCGACGTGAGGAACAGACATGTTCACCTACATAAAAGGATTACGAAGACAGCGCGATAGGACGCTGATGTTCATACAACTCAGGAAGCGCGCGAGATAAGGAATGCGTATATGGCATTTTAGCAAGAATTCCTGAGGGGACCGGACCATTCGGGTTAACTGGATGTAGGTGAGAGAATTAACCTTTTAAAGCCTAAGTGTTACTAAATGTACCACCACGTTTAACATTCAGAGGTTCTGCATTCTGCCCACAATGTATTTACGCGTATTTTATGGATTTCAGAAAAACAGCGATTATTTCCCTATACAATATTAAACTTATCGGTTTTTATGACCGAAGCAGAGTGTTTACTGCGCGGTACGGACTGGATCTTTAAATGCGACAGATCCATTTCATCTTTAAAGGCATAACATTTAAATGGCCTACGGAGACAGCAGTTGAAGTAGTGCTTTGTAATCTTAGTTTTAATCTTAGAATTTAATCAACTTAAAGCACAAATTTTTGTTTTATAATAAGTTTATTATATGCCTGTACATGTTTCGAGCACTATGTGCTCATCATCAAGAGATCAAAATTATACAAACCTATTATAAAAGAAGAATTTGTGCATTAACCAACTTAATGCCGAAATTTTTGTTTTATAATAAGTTTATTATATGCCTGTACATGTTTCGAGCACTATGTGCTCATCATCAAGAGATCAAAATTATATAAACCTATTATAAAACAAGAATTTGTGCATTAACCCTTTAAACGCCGAGTTATCGAAAGATCTCATTCTGTGTTATTATTACATCATGTAGAGTTACAGATTCATTCACGCGCTTTGGACAGATGTTCTACCTCCATCTTCAGGATGAACGGATTAGATTCCTTTTGATACTGAAGTGACTTAAATCAGGAAATTTTTGATCATAAGGATACTAGGGTGCCAATAACTTCAGTATGCACCGACTTGAATTCAGACACCCACTTAACGTTAAATAGCTATCTAATTCAATTTCTTGGAACCTCCTAACGTTAAGTGATTACTCCTTTAATTTCTTAGCACCTCTTAATGTTAAATGACACTGTACTTTTTATTTAATTTCCTGGTATCTCCTAAAGTTGAATGACTGTCTATTTCACACGTAATTTTATGGCACCTCTTAACGTTCAGTGAGTACCTCCTTGGTTTGATTCGCAATTTTTAACGTTAAATGACTATGTACTTCAATATCTGGGCCCATCTTAAAATTAGATGAGTATGTAACTTAAATTTAATTTCTTGGTACCGCTTAGATTTCAGTGACTCTCCGCTTTACACTTAACTAAAATCTGTCATAAAAATGTCTTTCAAACACAACAAATGTAGTCAATACCGACAAGTATACTGTACCTCCTGTTTTGTTTTCGCTTTCAAGAAGAAGAGACTTCCCATCCCAAGCACAGCGGGATGAAGAAATAGAATTCAAATTGACGGGGTGTATTGCATTCCCAGAGGCACAAGGAAGAGCCGAAACTACAAGTGATAGATCTGTGGCGTATATTCCTCTTCAAATTACATCGACGAGCATGCAGGCTTACCGATAACATTATTGACTTGTACCGATATATGTCCAGCCTTTCACATGGCTATCATGACCGTCTTATATGGTTTTCCCCATTCTGCCAATAGAATGTCGGTTAGTACTTTAAAACAAGGTTCTTCATTTTACATTACTTGATGGCCATCCGAGATCAGCTTCGTATTCAATGCTACACTCTAAAATTTAGGCCGTTGCAAAGGCTTCTTCGATAATAAATAGGGATATCAACAAGAATGGACAAGTGGTTTTTGCTTTTGTTTCTATTTGTAAATCCACGATTACACAAACAAAATTCTACATGTTCGGTAGAGACTCGTATTACATTTTAAATTCTGTTTAACCTATGAACTTTAGACCAGTTCTGTGAAAATTTCCGTCGTCGAAGTGGTTTTATGGAGGTTTCTCACCTGTACGTCTGCTCAAAGTTAGAATATTCTTCATTAACCGTAGACAGAATATCTAAGACTATTTTCCTAGCGGTCTCGATTATCAACATGATTCTCAACTCTATGTAATTGCATTAAAAGCGAAATGAACTTAGGTAAAATGAAGACATTTGCATTGTCGCATAACTCGTAATTTCCATGCCTGAAGGCTTACCCTCGTGCTGCGACAGCAAGCAGGATTGTCTTCGTTATATGCATACTTGTAGGAGAACCTCTCTGCGCACTTCGCAGTTATAGTAACGTAAATGTAGAAAAGGCAGACTTAATCAAGAAATTATACGTAGCCGCATTACCTAGTAACTCTTCAAATCTTACATAACTTGATAGTATGTAATGGCCACAACAAAAGCCTCTGGTACTTAAGTAACAAATCGCCTTTCTTTTTCCACAGTTTAAAATTTCACACAATTAAATATTTGTGCGCCTCTTTGTTCTTATTCCTATTACTACAGTTTTACTTACAACGGATTTTGATATACAAAATCTTAAAAAGTTGTACGTTATATTTTACCATTAGCACACAGTTTTGTGTGTCAGAAGTTTCTTAAAGTAAAATGATGACAACTTCATCAGAAAAGTGGACACAGACAAAGAAGTAGCCTAATTATATTAAACTTTTTACAGAAATAATAAATATTGTTAAGGCACGTGGCGTTCCTTCACAATCTCACATTTTTAGCACCACCTTAACACAGTTAATATTTCTTGACAAACAAAGCTATACCATACCAGCGGTGTAACCATTTCTCCAATACAATCTACAAGCGTCTGCTAAAAATAGGCAAAGTAATCCAAATACAGGCTTGGACAGGCCCTAAGAGTTCTAGGAGATTGAGGTTCCCAGATTTCTAGACAGTCGGCACATGAAGTTGGTAGGGTTATCAGCACTGCGAACCGACCGCCTTTACCCTCCAGGAAATATTCTTCGTACTCATTTCTGTTACAGACTGAGTCACCACCAAGGCCTTAGTGCGGCCGGAAGATTTATGTCAATGAAAAATTCCAATGACACCATCGGGAATTGAACCCGCGACCTTCCGGCTAGTAGCGCAGTGCCTCAACCAACTACGCCACCGCGTGCCCCCACAAGCATCCACTAGAGAAAAAAAATTGATTTTCATTTATTAAATATATTAGTAGCTAAAACGCATATACAGGGTAGCGCTAAAAAAAATCTACCACGACAGCGCGACAATAGTTGATATACGCGGTAAATGGAGTTCAGGAATTGTACTGGACAAAGTAATGGAGTCCGTTAAAAATAATCCCCATGTCTGTTGAGGCAGATGTTCCATTGACAAACAGACAGATGGTTCCGTCTTCAACTAACTCTAACAGTTGGGTAATTACAACTTTACACAAAACTCTGTAAGGTTGGGCCAAATGTGGGTCAGAGTATCAATCTATACGTCATTTAGCAAAACTCTTTATATCTTCTACATTTATCTAGGTGTTTCAACACATCTTTTGTTTCATCAACAGACGGTTACATCAATAGAGAACGAAATTATGCTCCATTTTACACAGAAATATGATTTCTTGATGTAGCTGGAATAATGTAGTTGGTACAGTGACCAGGATACGGGCTGTACGACCGGAAAATCATGGTTCGATTCCTTGGAGGACGAAGGGTTTTTCACTTTTCCAAAGTAATTACAGCGACTGTCGGAACCACACAGCCTCTTACTGAATGGGCACCATATGCCCTTCCGTTGGGAGTGGAGCACTGTCGCTTACACTACCTAATGTGGAGGTGAAAAATGACCACAACAGCTACACTTCTGCGGTACCATACGACATCACAGCGTTTACAGTGATAACTATTTCATAAAATTAAGTTTCGTCTTTAACCCTTATCTTGTTAACGTGGAGAATATGGTGAGTTTTTAATAATGCCAGCAAATTGCAGATGGGATTTAATTCGGCGTTTAAAGGGTTAATGGGAGGGACCTATTTTATCAATTTATGTGAAATGCAATGGATATTCCGTAAATTATGTTGAGAATTCCAACATAAAGGCTTTACAAATTTCAAGCAATATCTATATCAAAAATAATACTTAAATACAGCTTTGTAAAAACTCGCTTTATGTTGTCTTGTTAATATTTCTGCATAGACAACACAAATGGTTTCAGAAAATTCCGACAAGCAACAGATATATTGAAAGAATATTGGGAACAGTTACCAATAGTTCGACTACAAAACCTGAATTTATAGAAGGATATAATTTAAACTCGATTCCTTAATCTGAAAATTTAAAAAGATGTTAATACTGCAATCGTAAATATAGGTTGCTGCAAACTCATTGCATATGCTATGTCTTCATATAGTCTCCTTCCATTAGGGACAACACTGATACAGAACACATAGACCTATATATAAAAGCCAATACCTCCGTTCCTATTTTTATTGTTACACCGTGCATGTTATCGAGTTACTCAATTATTACACCAACCACTGCACATATATAAAATGTATAACATTACACAACACGGCATGCTGCCGGAACACCCAACTTGTACAACGAAATTAATCTGTGACTATTTGTAGTGTGACTTTAACAAGGAATATATAGCTCCCTGTTGATGGTCTTAGGACCGAAACATGTCGGAGCGTTTTTAGTTTTTTAATGTGTAAATTTTACAAATTCTATGTATGTGCAGTGGTTGGTGTAATAGTTGAGTAACCTCCGTTTTTATTTCATATAATGGTCTGATATCAGTAAACAAGTTGTGCCAAATCATGTAACCAATTAAATCTTATACATTATAAACGAATTTGCTTCGCCAGAAGATGTGTGTTACTAGAGAGATGAAGAACGCAATACAGCACGGTAATTGGATTAGATGATGTAGTTTTATGATAGCCCGAAATTTTATATTTAACATCACATATTAAACAAAATGGCAAATGTTTTGTTTACGTTCGGCACAAATTAGGTCACGAAATAGCAGCATTACACTAATATAAAGACACCAGAAAGTCACAGAATTAAAAACCAATTTTGAATTGTATAGCTTGCTATGCTTTCCTGTATGTTCTGAACGGACTGACACAACACTGTGACTACAGAATTGTTACAACTAGGAAACAGTTGAATTGTAATCGTGTAATAAATAAACCAAAACGAAAGAAGTGTGCATTTGGAAATTACTCTGTCAGACACTCCATGACAAAGCCGGTGAAGTGATTTGATCATGTTAAGGTATGAGTGTTGGGAAATAAGCAAAAGTAATAACGTAATATGATGAAGAATATTTTCTAATTTTCCATGTGCTCGTCCGCTCCTTTCGATGCTGTCCAGCGTGCGAATACCCTAAAATGCAGAACAAACTTGCCTGTTTAGCTAGTGATACAATTACACAGACAAGACAATATCACAATCCATTGGTATATATTTTTATAATGTTCCTAAAATTAGTAAAATTCTATTGTCACGCAGAAGAACTTCACTAACTGCGAACAAGGACTGTTTCTTTACATTCGCAGTCCTTTTTCAGCTGAAGCTCGCTGTGCTTGAAGATTTTATAGTTGGAAAGGCATTCGCCGGAGAAAAAAACCAGTTTTTAAGACATATTAAAAAGATCTGGAAGTAACTTCGCAAATTATTATAGGAGGGCCCCTGATTATCGAGTCATGGGGTGACCCTACCGGTTTTCTACGCCACGAATTAAAGTACGTCAAGAATATAATGGGAAAATTTTACATTCATTGTTCCGTGCATCATTGTAATTCTTTAAAATAACCAACACGATGTCACTTCTAGACTATCCTTTATTTTCATGGGTAGTCGTCATTCACTCTCTACATGTTTCGAGCTTTCTAGAAGCTCATCATCAGGAGATCATTCTTCCTGTACAGTCAGCTTTCTGGTATATAGTATTTG
>Ga0136643_10019437_pt1 | contig 10267 bp, 7 predicted proteins | sample TergutLab28metaG_FD_96883 | JGI IMG/M metagenome (GOLD analysis project Ga0136643, IMG submission 96883) | Labiotermes labralis P1 segment gut microbial communities from Petit-Saut dam, French Guiana - Lab288 P1 (version 3) (version 3) | ecosystem: Host-associated > Arthropoda: Insects >... | reverse complement strand
GAGTGACTTTGCGAAAAGTAGGTTTCGACGGCAAATGTGCGCTGCTCGTTGGACCACACCATCTTTACGACTGCGGAGTGTTGTAACGGGAACTTCCCAACTACCTGCACCTTTCGAGCCCAAACCCACCCTTCTACAGCCTCCCCTCGCTTCACAATGCCCTACTGAAAGTAGGAAGGGTATTTTGCCCCACCCTGTATGATGATGATGATGATGATGATGAATAATGTCTATCAGTCCCTATATTGGGAATGCTGATGGTGTTTTATCTCCTTCAGGTGTCAGTTTTTGTTACAGCAGGATTTATTGAGTTGTAACTACAAGCATGCCCCATAGTGGGGCATAGGAAAGTCTGACAGCTGGTGAGCTGTTTTATCTGTCTTTGGCTTAATGACGTGAAAATGCTGTGACAAGTCATGTTATGCTTTGCATGTGCAGTGAACTGAAGGTACTGTGAGAAGTCCTATGCATGTGGCACTCATGTCTTACACTATATTGTATGACGATTTATTGGTCTGTAAGTGGAACAAAAATGTTGAACCATGGTGCATAAATACTAACAATTCCCTTTATTGTAGTTTTTGGGACAGTAACTAAGAATGCATGACGAGAGTGTCAACTACTTGTAAACCACTTGGTCTTTCCTGTCAGAATTTAAACCAGCTGGTACCCAACATGCAGCAGATGTGTGCTGTTGATACAGCTGGCTAGTCTTATCCCTTACAACATTAGAACAAAATATGGATGTGCCACCTACAAAACAAGTAACAATATTGTTGTATGGTATAGTTTTCTTTACTTTAATTAAGTTTGTGTACCGTCAAGTGATTGCTAGGAGTTGCTTCATTGTACAGGATATTCTTTTATTGATACAGAGAACAGATTAGTATGACATGCGAAGTGTTGTCTCAGCTGTTATCGACCCTGGAACCAAGTCTTGTATTTAGGAAATATAAGGAGGCTTTGCAGAGGGCATTGGGCCATCCAGCCCCTCGTGTCAAACAGCTTGTTATTAATCAGGTATGTGCGTTGTGAAGTGTCATTAAACTGGAAAGAAGTTGCCTATTTTTGGTTACTAACCTCAGCTCTTTTCCCTTCATCCACACCTAACTTGCAGGCAATGTTGTAGTAGCTGGGTATTATGGTGAATCAGAACCATAGTGATGCCATAGAACACTGTGACACTTTGTGAAGTACACTTCACAGTAATGGACAGTACGAGTTACAACATGGCATGGCTCCAAAAATACAGCTCCAACACATGAGCCATTTATTGATTTATTTATTTATTCATTCATATATTTATGTATTTATTTATGTCTTCATTCATTTATTTATGAGGTGGGTTGGGTTGCAGTAGTTTGCCTGGGGTTCTGTTGGGGTGCATTTATGTTAGTTTAGGTTGTGCTGGGTTAATTCACATTAGGTTAGTAATTTATTTATTTTTTTACCACATTTAATAGGTTGGCTTGGATTTGGTTTTGGTTAGGTTAGGTTGATTTGGGTTGAATTAAGTTGGATTTTCTTTAGGTCTGTGATTTATTTACCCATTTATTGATTTACATATTTTTATTTATTTATTTGTTTCTTACTTTATTCATTATATTATTTAGTTATTAATTTCTGTACTAAATAATTTATTTTAATTAATTAATTTGTTTTTAATGAACAATTTTCTTTCTTTCTTTCTATCTTTCTCTCTTTCTTTCTTCCTCTCTTTCTTTCTTTCTTTCTTCCTTTCTTTTCTTCTTTCTTTCTTTCTTTCTTTCTTTAGTCTGCATTGCAGATTGTATAGTACTGAGTGGTGTGATGACAAGAAAGAGGAATTACTTGTATTTGGAGACAGGCTTTGCCATATGTTAAGAAATTATTAGGAAGGTGTGAAGCTTGTTTGGAAGCAGAATGTCGGCACTCTTACATTGTTCTGTGCAGTATGGTTAGGTGTAATTTTAGGAGCACGATGGTTGCAAATTCCTAGCAGATGCAGGCTTCTTATGCTGCTATTCTTTCATGGCAGCTGCTTTGCCCGTGGTTGTGATGAAAAGAATTTCCCTTCCCACAGTTACAGCGTGCAGCAAATGATGGCAGTTTTGTGGAGCAATTCAGTGTACAGGAGACAATTCTGCCTTCTGTAGTGGCTTGTCTCTGTCATGAAGACATGTCTGTTGCCAGCAGTGCAGTGGGACTGTTGGTTAGCCTAGGAACATCTCCAGTGGGACTCAGCGCACTATTCTCGGCACCTATGGTGCAAGCCCTCAAGGGGGCCATGGCACAGCGAGACGTCATCCGCTTCAGAGTGTACGAGGTAATGGCAGGCATGTCTAGTCTTCTGCCAGTTATGTGTACGTGTCTGACTTAGACTGCTGGACACGGAAGGTAAAGGCACTACAGGCTTGAAACAAGCAAGAGCTGTGAGAACCTCTAATCCCACACTGGCAGGCTCCATGCTCACAGTCCCCTCGTCATTATGGCAGGTGACACTCGTGAATCTCAAGTAAGCCAAATGTTAGACCATTTGAAATGCAACTGTGCAGATGCCCATGGAGAGCAGAGAGTGTCATTTTGTTGCTGTACGTATGGAGCAGTTGGAGCAAATGAGACCTAGGGGAAATTGTATAAGATTTTGGTGTGGGAAACATTAAAGGGATGAAAAGTTTATTGTGTAATGAACTGTTCTTGCATTTTGGGTGGGAAGTACCTCGAAGTGGCAGGTGTATTAAAGGTGCACTGCGTGTGTTATCGTATGGGAAAGTTTTGGTACTACCGTCATGTATAACATGGGAAAGTATGTTACATTACCATGAGCACATTTCAGTGTACCTGCGTTTTTCGTACTTTGATGCCTTATCTCTTAGCAGAAGTCGGATTGGCCAAGTGTGCTGCATGTACAGTAAAGAAAGGACCCTCATTTGTTCATGAAGAGACCACATCAACTGTTCTCATAACAAGGGTAAATTGGTTGGGTTCTGCTTCAGCTAACCATACGTGTCAGTTCTAAGGCACGGCAGCTTTGTATGTAACTGTGTTACAGTAATTACATTTTCAGGCATTCTTTAGGAAGTGAAAAATAATGCATTGTATAGAGGCCAAGTCCGTCTGACATCAGTGACCTGGTATCAGCAACTGAGCAGTTTTTCGTACGTCAATGAAATTCATTATAGGTGTTCTTTTCAAAAAGTTGTCAAGCAAGCACAATTTCTTGAAAACTCATTCAGGGACATTCATACTTCACTTAAGGACATGAATGACTTTGTACCCATACTTTCCATATTTCTTCACTGATTTGGGTGAAATGTGGTATAGAACATATCTGGGTAATACCACTGAACAGGTAAGAGTTTCGTGAAAGTCAGCGCAGTGAAAGACATACATAGTGGCGTATATGAAATTTTTGCCCCAGTAATACATTTTTCTTCTAATCTGGATGTAATCGAGCACATGGCATGTCCATAGTGATAGTGGGTTTATTGAAATTCAGCTCAGTGACATCCATGCCTCACTTAAGGATATAAATGAATTTTTATCTCTACTTTCCTCATATATTGCTCAGTTTGGGTAAAATTCAATATCAGGTCTGCTGTTGGTACTACAGACCGTTTTTGAGTTTTGTGCAATTAAACACAAGGAAGGTGGTGCTATACTTAACGTACATAAGTGCACTTACATTCACTTGTGTGTGTGTTTGTGTGTGTACATTGAAGCTGAGTCTTGTTTGCAGGTTGTGACTGCAGTGGCTGTTCACTCTGATGCTGCACTGCAGGCTGCACATGACAGCGGGTTGCTGCCTGCTCTCATAGCAGAGCTGGACAACTCTGACATCCTGCTGCAGATGAATGCTTTAGAGCTGCTGACTAAGCTGGCGGTGTTTGAGAGTGGCCTGCAGTATCTGCGGCAATACGGTGTTGTCACTGCACTTGCCAACAGGGTGACAGCCATCAGTGAGGATCCACTAGCCTCACTGTCACTGCCAGGTGACCTTTTACATACTGTGTGTGTGTGTGTGTCTTGCTAGTTAGGCATGTTTGCAAAGTAGTAGAAAGTGATTATTACCTTTGTGATATGTCTGTCTGTCTGTATTTCCAACCATCTTCAAGAAGCAGTTCTTCTCCCACTGAGCAGAATTTTCTGAATATTGGGGTTTTGAAGGTTCAGATTTGGTTAAAATCAGACAAAAAGGACAGGTACTTTAGAGAAAGACCCACTTATATTTATAATATTGTGTTGGGCTTTGCGACATAAATATGCATAATCTGTTGCTAAGGCACGAAGGAACCTTGTCCAAGTGAAAAACAGAATGTTACAGTCAGCTGTGATCTGTTGCTAAGGGACAGACAATTGTAATGGAATGTTGTATAAAATGTGGAAAGGCACATTCATTATATCTGCATTTTTGTATGTTTTCATGAAATTATTCACAAATTTAAAATCTAGGGAAAGTAACAGAATGAACGTGCCAGATGTGTTCTACTCCTTGGACATTTTCTGTCTTGTTTGCGATATGCTGGGTGGTGTGTGGAGTGGTGTGTGGTGTATGCCATCTGTGGACTTCTGCAGAATGTTCAGCCTCATTATGATATCAGTTAAGTTATGCATCTTCCACATTTGTTGTTAATCTTGTTGTGTGTTGAAGCTGTTTCGACACCGTATTCAGGGTGAGTGCGGAAGAAAGCTGTCAATTTGAAGGTGAGGTGGGGTGCATGGTGTTGTGCTGCAATGGGAATGGGCCAAGTGGTTGAGAAGTTGGTTTGTACGCAAATAGGTGTCAGCAGATGTCACTGAGTTTTTGTTTTCACCTTTACATATCTAGATGTTGGGGTATTTGACTGTTTCTTAAACTTGCATGTTGATTTTGGTGATGGGATGGTAAGTGTGGATGTTTGATTGTTGAATGTGGTGCAGTGTTTTGTCTGTTTGTTGATGTTTGTGGTTAAGTGGGACGACAAAAATGTAACAAACACTGGAACCTGTGGATTCATTTTCAATGTGAAATGCCAGTTTGGTTACAAAAACATATATGATATAGCAGTACTAAACATATAAAGTAATCTGAACAAGCTCAAGAACATGGAAGATTACTTAGCGAGAATAAACACGTCTTAGTAACATAAAATACATTAAGTAATTGGAGGATAGTCTCATTCAATAAATCATGAAAGCAGTTAGTCTTATATTTAATGAAATATGGAGCTTGACTGAGCTAAGTGTGATATACATAATATCTGGAGAGAGGGGACACCCACTCATCAGCAATTTGATGTCACCCAGTTTCATCAGAACCAGTGATGAAGGACTGAAACAGTAGTAGTAAAATTAATGGTCACAAAAAATCCAAACTGTGAACAAGGAGACACTGTTGTATTGTGCTTTACTCCACAACACTCCTGTCTTTATTGCAGGATTGATCAAGTTTTTTGGTAATATAGCCCAGTTATGGCCAAAGGAGGTGTTTGCAGAGTACCCAAGTGTGGTAACAGCTTTGTTTGAAACATTTGACAACCCTGACCTTGTGTTGCTTGGAGTTGCGATGGAGACGGTTGGCTACATTGGCACATCAATTGAAGGGAAGTACATGTTGGATAGCCTAGGTATGTCATATTTGCAAAGCTGTCTGCACAAAGCCTTGTTGCATCTAGGTTACTGTGCTGTTCCTGATTTCAGCAGTGTGTTACATGCAGATAACTTACTGGTCACATTTAATCAGTTCTTTTCGGTAAATCACTGACACTGACTAGCCCAGTTGTTGGCTCTCCTGTCTTGTATTCCAGAGGTACCAGGCTCCAATCAGAGCTTAGATACAGGCTGTCTTGACAGGTAGTTTAACTTTTCCTTATTCTTGCCCTGTAGGTGCTGGGATGGTACCTCAATGCTAGGCCATGGTTTCTTCTGTCCACATCCTTTCAAATTCATTATTCACTGATCATACTGTCACTCAATGTTATATAGTCAGAGGTACAGACAGTACTGTTCAGTAAACCTACAAAAAATTGCCACTTTTCTTTTATTTTGTGCCAACAATGGACACGTGCTCAGTCAATAGTAGTATGCATATTTTGTGCCAACAGTGGACACAAGTGTTCAGTGAGTAGTAGTATGCATATTTTGTGCCAACAGTGGACACAAGTGCTCAGTCAATAGTAGTATGCATTTTTTCCTTCTTTCCCCCACGCCGAGATGTAATATGCTGCTCTTGAAATATATGCAGAACAGAACATACACAGAATTATTTTAGGTGTAAGTTATGAGTACTTTGAGATATTTAAAATAGTGCTGCCATGGTTTTGGTTTAAAATAGCCAGTGTTTTCATTATACCTCTGTTTCCTACAGGGGACGTGATGAATAAGACAATGCAAAAGTTGGGAAAACAAATTACAAGTCTACCTTCAGAGTGGAGGGTGCGTGCTCTGAATACTGTTGCCAACCTCTTGGAACTGAAGGTAATTCATGAATTCATTCATAATTTCTTGATTTGCCTGTTGGGATGCTGTTAGTAGCACGGTTGCACTTGTTCTTATGTAGGTTGTACATATCTGTGCAGTAGGTTCCTTCCGCTGCTGGTGGTGGCAGCTGGTGTGTCATGCTGACAGCTTATGTCCGTCTTTCGCTGACGTATTCTCCAGTGTGTGCTATATGAAACTATGTGCGTAGTGTCCGCACATTGACAGCCATGACATCGTATTCTAAAGAATGTACACATAAGGCATAAAACATTTATCTGGCCAAGTTTTGTCCGAAGTACGTTTTGTTTTCATATTTCTGCAAGAGAATGAACACCAGGTTTGATGTTCTTGCAGTGGTGCTTCTGAAGTTTCAGCTGCTCAGGTATGTGATGCTGCGTTGCTGGGTGAGTGTTGCCTGTTGTTTTGAAGATAACTGTGCTACTACAGAATGTTCCAGTGACATAGTGTCAGATCCCAGAAGACTTGAATCTCCATTTTCTATGTTTTTGCCATTGATGATGATGATGATGGTGATGGACATTGTCTTTGTCATCACTACCAATTGATATTTCCACCACAGTGAGTCGTCTTGTGATGAAGCTGTCTCTCTTCTTCATTTCCCTTTCATTATATGTACTGTTTTCATTCTTTATCTAGAATCTCTATTTTTGCAGGACTATGCCATATCTAAGGTAGTTAATTATAATTATCAGGTTATCAGTGTTCAGGAGATGAGTTCAACTTGTTCTTTGTTCATTGTGGTTTGATCCATCATTGAAGTTAGTGTATATGTGTTGACCTTCATTGTCTGGGAGTAAAAGATTTTAAATCTCCTTGTACCCCAGGGGTAGTGGATGAGTTCTTGACTTGGTGATAACAGAAAGTAAAGTGAAAAATGAGATGCTCAGCTAGATAACCCCCCCCCCACACAGACACACACACACACGCACTTAAGATACAGCAATGCGTGATATTTCAGATTCAAAGCTTTATAAACTAGTAGCTGAGACTGTTGAATGTACTGAAAGTACAAGCAAGGAGTGAGGTGCAAACAGCAGTTTGGAAGCCTGTCTTACCACACATCCATGTGTTTGATCCATTAAATAGGAACACAGCAGTGTGGCTCTGTCTTTCACAGGTTGCGTATCAAGATACACTGTCACTTGCAATTACAAAATCATGGTTTGAGCAGTTGGCACCCAATCCTATGGAGCTAGTGGTGTCAGTGTGCCGTCAGCCGTTCACTGAGCTGCGGTTGGCAGGCCTGCAAGTGCTGCGGGTTTTGGCAGAGCAACAGTGGGGTCAAGAAAACATCAACAGTATGCCAGGTGAATGATCTGTCATCATTGAGACACAGTAATATTCTTAAAAATGTATTTTGGTATTTAAATGGTGTAGCCAAAAGTGGAACCCCCCTTCAATATTTTTCTGGGGAAATCTTTTTGTACCTTAGATTGCGAAAAATTTTAAGTAGGGGGTTGTGTCCAGATCGGACAGACAATTTTTACTGTGGTTACCAATAAGTATATTTACTTAATATTTAAACCTAACGATGTTTTTCTTCAGTATGTTTTGTATTTATTTGATGGGACAGAAGAGAAAACATTTGAGAAGTAAATTGAAATTAGGGTTTCATTACACAGGAGATTCTGTGGGTCCATATTTCTGTTGGCATGGTGTATGATGACCAATACTGAGGTAGCTTACATCCATGATTTGCTATAAAGTAAACACACTGTTAAATTACAAATGCTCTTTTGTGTAAATGACTCATGTCGCAGGCTTCTTGACCAGTCACATGCATGCTGTCTCTTGAGAATTGAGAGGGCACTGCTGTTATATTTCAGGACTCATTCTGACATCATGTGATTTACGCCATGCATAATCATGGTATTATGCAATCCAAACCCCAAAGTTGTAAACATGAACCCTAAATTGAGGCTGAAAAATTGTGTAGGGACCAAATTTTCATGTGTGACATGTGGAAAAAAACCTAAATCGTAGAAACCTAATTACCAGTTACTTATATGGGGTTTTGGCCAGGGCCACAAAAATATATTGCATTGTGGTTGAGGGTTAAATTGAGAAAACTTAAGTTGCAATTCTACTGTACTTATGTCTTCATTAGTTTAAGTATGTATATGTATATATATATATTCATTTATTATTTATTGTTTGTGTATTTATTAAGAGAGTTTGGGTTAGTCAGTGCTAGTTTCCATTAGGTTTGTTATGTTAGTAATACTGATTGTTATGTTAGGTTGGCTTGGGTTGGATTGGGTTAGGTTAAGTTAGGTTGGGTTAGGTTAGGTTGAGTTAGTAATTTTTTATTTATTTATTTGTTTGTTTATTTATTGCTGAAGTGCCCACAGTCCTTTATGGACTTATTATGCCTGAAGATGAAGGTAACATGAAGCTTTGAAAAGTTCTGAGCCCTTTCTTCAATCACACAGTGTCACATCTCAGGCCAATAGAATGCTCACTTTACAAAATCTGTTTTATACAATTGTACAGCAACCATTGACATTGTACTTGTATCGAGTGTCATGACAGTTGGTGTATTATTGAAACAGTTACTGCACGGATGGTTGTTGTTACTGTGGAGAAATGTGTTGCAGGTCTGACAGAGTTCCTGCTGGATCGACGAATAGAGTCAAACAAGATCTGTAAGGACTCAAAATTCGAGGTAGTAAGGACAGTAGCAGAATCCCCAACTGCTGCAACCACATTTGGAAATGTCATGTTGTTGAGGTTCCGTGAATTCGTTCGTGAAGGCCCCTTCTATGTTCAGGCACAGAGTGAGGTGGCCATAGAGGGGGCCTCGTGATCTGGTGCAGTAGTGTGTGTGCATGCATGCTTGTGTGTGCGTGTGTTGGCAGGGAAGTGTACAGTATATACGGCAGTTATTCATTTCATATCCCAGCCGTCACCAGCAACAGCTTGTGGGTTCGTAGATTGAGCAGTTAAAACAAGAAGATGCCTTTGCGTTTCTCTCTGCATTGACAGCTGTGTTCTTCAGGTTGTGCTGGCTGCAGGAATGTCAGGTACTACAGCGCTACTGAGACAGCTCACACAGTAAAGAATGGGGATCTTTGATGTGAAATTAATATGCCTTGTTTTGCAGAGGTTCCAAGCACTTGAATTGTGCCAAATATAAAAGGGAAGTTCATTCTGTGGGAATGTTGGTAGTTGTGCTCTGTTGATCTGGCACTATTGCCACTTCTTTCTTCCTGCTCACAGTTGTTGTTCATGTTTGTAATTCATCAGTTACTGTCACCACTAAGGAGTAAAAACAATGTATATTTTTATGTTTGCTGTGTTTTTTTTTCTATCCTCCCTTCCTTCTGTCCTCCTCCCTTCCTTCTGTCCTCCTCCCTTCCTTCTCCCTTCCATGGACAAGGCTGTTAATATACTGTTTCCCTCCAATGAGCCAGGGTAGTGTTGCTAAGCCACCAGAAGGTTGCACAACTCTCCCACAGTGGCCAGCTACATATCTGCAATATGGTTGATCTGCTGGAAGGATGTTGTGGTTTAGGACTTAAGTTCAGTCAGATTCAGTGTGAATTTGCCTCATCATGCCTTCCTTATCTCTGGTAAAGGTAAAAATTTATGAATTCCAGGAATACAGGGCTTCATTATATTTCAGAATTCACTTTCAGCTGTGGGCCTCATCTGCTATTTCATGTTGCGACCTTACCATTGGGGACATGTGCAGTCTGAGGTGCCTCAAAAAATAAGGGAAAGTTCAATTTTACTTAAATTGCAACACTTTTAAACCCATAATTATGTGTTGTTTGTTCTGTTACTGTAAAAAAAAAAAAAAACAAGT
>Ga0136643_10019432_pt1 | contig 10268 bp, 6 predicted proteins | sample TergutLab28metaG_FD_96883 | JGI IMG/M metagenome (GOLD analysis project Ga0136643, IMG submission 96883) | Labiotermes labralis P1 segment gut microbial communities from Petit-Saut dam, French Guiana - Lab288 P1 (version 3) (version 3) | ecosystem: Host-associated > Arthropoda: Insects >... | reverse complement strand
CCGCTTCTAGTGCCGCGGTCATGGAAGAGTAGAGCTATACCTCTACCCACCCTCCGGGCCACACCGGGCCTGTAACGGGATCACTTTATCTTTTACCTTTTACTTGTCACGTATGAGGGACACGCGATGGTGTAGTTGGTTGAGGCACTGCGCTACAAGCCGGAAGGTCGCACACAGACAGACATGAAGAAGATGATAGTCACTTCTCTCTAATTTTCGAAAGCGCATAAAACGAACCGAACCAAATGCTTCCAACCGAAAGACATTTAACGGAAAGAGAAAGAGAGCGAATTAAGAAGTGGTGTAAATGTGCAAGAGTCGCTGAACCAAATAAAAAAAAGCTGGAAATAACAGGCGTTAAACAAGGCTTAGGTGTTTATTTAATTAATACACCAACAAATGCACATATATTCAGTTAATGATCTAAAATTCACATTAAAACACTTAAAACGCTCCTACATGTTTCGATCATACGATCATCCTCATGGAGCACACATTGATCATATGATCGAAACATGTAGGAGCATTCCAAGCGTTTTAATGTGAATTTTAGATCATTAAATGAATATATGTGCATTTGTTGGTGTATTAACTAAATAAACTACAGAATGCACGGTGCAACGACGAAGATAAAGAAGGCTTAGTTGTATTTAGATGGGTTAGATAAGATTCATAATAGAAAACTTTCAATGCGGATGATCAGTACAGAGCCAACCGCTGGCTCGTTGCAGTCCGCTCGTAAGGACCCCACCCTGATTAAGACAGTGGAGCAACAAGGCACTTTGCTACAGCCGGATTCTTCTACCGCGGTTACCCCTGGAACGTCTCTGTGTTCTGTGGAGCAGAAACGCGTCGCGTGCCTGACAGCTGACGATCGCTTTACCAGGACCGCAACCCGCCACGACACAAGCAGCTGTGCGTGCTAGCCGCCAACAAAGCATGATCTATGGCGGGGCTAACATTCCTCGCTGTATCTCCACCAGAACCATCATCATCATCATCATCATCATCATCATCTTGAAAGGAAATGACATGAAAGACAGGCACACGCGATAAATTAGTAAACATCATAGGACAAGGCACTAGAAGGTACAACTAAATTTTACTATGCAGTATGTAATTATGCGGAAATATTTTAAGAAATCAATATTACATGCTTTTCGCAAAAGGAAGGACAGGACGGCGTAGTCGGTATAGCGACTCACTACGCTCTGGAAAATATTGGGTTCGAAACCTTTTGGGAGCGAGATTTTCCACACCCGTCCAGACCGAACCTAGGGCCCACCCAGCCTCCTATACAATGGGTACCGGGTCTTTCCCGGGGTTAAAGCGGCCGGGGTGTGGCTTTGACCACCCACCCGCACTTAGCGCAGAAGTTAAAGAAAGAGTACAGCTATACCACTACTCTTCCTCTGGTCCTTCATGGCCTGTTACGGTGACCTTTAACTTTACTTCTTAAAAAAAACAAAGTGCTTAGGTTATTGACTAAATGCAGTTTGTTATAAATTCAAAGTTGCTTCCAACATGAATTTATGTTTTTATAAAGAAGTTAATTATTTCCATATCCGCTTTATGTTCTAAAAATGGGTCATCGAACGTTCTAGAAAACTTGCTATGTGTTGATAGGTGGGCTTTCCTCGCCTTCTACGGTAAGTATATTCTGTTTTTTTTTGTTATATGTCAACGTATGTTACAGACTGCAGAAGTCCACCTTCCCACAACAATCACCGTTTCATCCAGACGTTCAAGATCTCCTGTATAATTACTAACTGCCGTTGAGCAAACCCACCAAAATTAGAGACATTTTTCTTTTTCGCGTTACGACACTAAATTCACAAGACACTAGCTAATATTTCCCGACCGAATTTCAAAAACCTTTCCTCAAGGAAAGTGGTTCAAGCGGTCAACGGTACCTGAAAGAATCCAGTTTGAATCTCGGTCAGGGCACAACATCTCTGAATGAAGGTATTCGCGATTTCCTCACTCTCCACGCAGATGCTGTGGCTGTAATTTACATTACATACAGGGTGATTCAGGAGGAACGTCAATACTCTCGGAAGTGTTAGTGTCCGTCATTCAGAGAAAGTGAAGTTCATATCAACATGTGTCTGTCTAATTCCGAATGGTTACCGGTATAGAGCTGTTTGATTCTACAAATAAAAAGACAATGTAAAAGATATGATTTATTACATAAAGTTGATTTTATTTGTAATTTTAATTTAGTGTTTAAATAAAAAAATTGTCACACAAAAATGACGAATCTGTTACAAATCACAATAAATGTTCGAAAACCCCACCGTCAACCTCAGTAAACTTCGCAACTCGTGTGCGAAGATCAGGAATTGTTAGTCTGAGTTGATCATCACGTTTCTTTATGCAGGCAGCAGCATCCAGAATGCTAGCCAGCAATTCGTCTGGTGTATCCACCTTCCTTTTTCAAACTTCACTCTTCATCTAACACCAAAAAAGAGTAGCAGAATTGGGCCAGTGGATTCAAACAGTTCTATTTCGTTAACCATTCAAGAGTTTTCTCAAAATGACGGACACTATCACCTCTAAAACTATGGACATTTCCTGCTGAATTATTTCTAGTCCATTATACGTTGCCATCCAGTCACTCGGCGCTGTATAGGAGCTAGTGACAAAACAGTAAATAACTAAATGGACACAGCCTTTGTTCTTTATATATATATATATATATATATATATATATATATATACACTCACCCCCCTCTAGTGCCGCGGACATGGAAGAGTAGAGCTATACCTCTACTCACTCTCCGGGCCACACCGGGCCTGTAACGGGAACACTTTACCTTTACCTTTACGTACATATAACACAGATTGTTTCAGGATGAATACTAAATATTTTAGGAGGTGGTAGCATGGACTATTTCGAGTAAATAAGTTCATATAAACATGAGTCCAATTTTCAGTGGGTGCGGAGATACAGCTGTTTGAATGTTACGCATTAAAAGCCTTACAATAGGTATGAAGGAAAGACAAATGACGTATTCATTGCATTTATTGTTTATGTAAATGATTTCAATAAATTGCAACAGTTCAAACTAAGTGTTGAAAAATCCCACCATCGACTTCAATGCACTTTTCACCCCTCTTGGCGACAGTACGTGTAGCTCTCCTGGGGTCGTCTTGGCGTTGTTGCTTTATGAGGGCAGCACTATTCATAATGCGAGCGACCAATTCGTCTCTTGTGTTTACTTTTTCTTTGTAGACTTCGCTTTTCATCCATCCCCACAGACAAAATTCTGATTTGTACGCGCCAACTTCAAACAGCTGTATCTTCACACCCATTGAAAATTGGACACACGTTTATATGTACTTATTTACTCGGAATAGTCCATACTACCATCCCCTAAAATATTTACTATTCCTCCTGAAACACTATGTGTGTGTGTGTGTGTGTGTGTGTGTGTGTGTGTGTATATATATCTTTATATACACACACAGACACACATATACATATACAAATACGTAAATAAATATCCCTCATGTGGCCAAATTTTTTTCGCGACTGTAAAATATGTGTACAGTAGGACGAACTAACGATTGACACGAAACTTGAAAGGTTTTACGTATACAAAGGAATTCCTTTGCCACGCGGAAAATGGTATAAATCCGTCAAGGTCACTGGTTCCTTAAACATCAAATTTGAATGCAGTTTTGGTGACAGAACTTTCTGTGAAGATAGACAAGACGGAGTCACAATACACTGTTGTTGCTGAATTTATTTTTCTACACTTCCTCAAACGCATGGGCATGTGACAGAATAATTGTTAGTGATAAAGTTGCGACAGATGTAGTGGTAACTTGTAATTTGGTTTAAGGCAGTTAATAAGAGAAAACAACTAAGAATAATCCATCTTTAGGCAGATATTCAAAGTTCAGAAAAAGCAGACAAATTAACTTCGAATTTACCTGAGGTATTTTTAAGCCAAGTTCCTTCTTCTTCTTTTTATTATTTATTCTTCTTATTCTTCTTCTCTTATTCATGATGCCTACTTCCATTCCTGTTTGTGGTTTGGCATCCTTCAGTTTTTGTACATTTCAAATAAGCTTCTCGTCTGCTACGAGCCTGGCATGCTGCTCTTTGGCCATTTTTGCACAGCAGTACGTAGGGCTGTACGCACTCCTTCTTAGGATTTCAGTTGGAGTAAGTAGAGAATTAGAGAATCAAGTATGATGGAGTATTTCTGAATTGGATAATAAAGTCTTCGGAGGACCAAAACTAATCGAATTTCTAGCAATGATCACTAGACGCCCTTGTCTAGTGGCCGAATGTACGCACATTTAGTGCTAGACAATATATGTGTTAAGACTTTCTGCGCCAGATGGCCAGGTTTCGAGCCCCCATTCCGTCTTCTGGTTGAAGGGCCGTACAACTAGATGCCTCTAGAAGACTGATATCGCATTATTTTAAACGCTTTTGACCTTCTCTCAATATTTTCAAGGTCAATCTTTGTCGAGACGCAACACGATTTTTTCGCACGCACATTCGTGACATGACTTAACAGAAAAGAATAAAAAATAACCTTGACCTGGATTAGCCTACAGCACACCACCAACGTCAAAGACACGCAAAATAACATGTCTCTCTCCACATTTGTATAAACGTGTGTTTTGTACATCTCTCCCCACTTGATTTGTACCATCTGTGCCACATACAGGGAAAAATGCCTCAGTTTCTCACGGTTTACAAACATTCAATATGGCTGAACCTGCATGAAATTGACGCTATATCCATCAATTAGCTTTCCAAAATCTCACGGATATTAGACATATATTTAGTAAATATAGTGACACTGGAAGTAAGATCTACGAATTCAGGAAAAGAATGACTACACATACATGACTTTATCAGAAACCGTGACTTGAAGACCATCACAAGCAACGAACGCTTGCGTTAAATTCCCTCAAATAAATAATCGAAAGTGGGATTTGCGTGTAATTTCTCCCTAGAGTCACGGGTTCGAAATTGAACAAGCTTGGTATCTCTCCAGTCGTGGCATCTTCCCCAAACACTTTACAAATGTATGAAAATCGCGGCACCTAGAATATCTTATAATCAGTTTCGCTACATGCCTGAATAGTGACGTCTTTAACGATTTACCAGGACGTCAGAAAAAAAAACTTTTGAAGCGAGCCCGGGCGCATGGTCGTAAATATGGGCAAGGGGTCTTCATCTATATGAGTTATGGTGATAGACGAAGGAATGTAGGCGGGGAGGGGGGGTATGAAACTAGAATACTTCAGTCACAAAATCTCAGACGAAGTGACGAAAATCAGACTCTGTACTGCTGAATAAATAACACTTAAAGAGGCGTCTATATATATATGAATCTGCATACATGGCAATGACGGAATTTCTGGAAAAAACATGGAGTTGTGTTACTAGTTCATCATCATCATCATGTTCCTGAAGGGTTAGGCGTGCTTCCTGTTCCTTGAACCTCAAGATGAAGTTGGTCCCTCCATTTCTTCCTCGGTCGTCCTATGTTCCTTCGTCCTTTTGGTTTATATTGTAGTGCTTGTTTTGGTAGTCCGTTTGTGTCCATCCTCTGTACGTGTTGTAGCCACTTTTTCTGGTACATATTAAATGGTACTTTTCTTTAAAAACTTGAACCACGGATTCAGACAATAAATACTGAATTTTTGTGGGCAAGTATGTGAAACTTGGCACAGCTGCAAGTTAGAAACATTGATAAAAACTTCGTGAACCTGCTTGTGTAATTTAATGACCCAGTTACATGATAAAATCACTGACTTCTTCCGCCATTCAAAATGTTACACTATAACAAATACGCCACATCCAGCTCCATGGTTACTGTGTACATTATCTGCTTTAGCACCAACATCTCTGCATTTTGACTACAGATAAATGAATGCGCATTTATAAATCTCATATGTGCCTCTCACAATGCACGGCTTTTGTATCCGTGCATAACATGAACCAACTTGTTTGTGTGTTTGCTTTGCTGCGTAAACTCAATTTGTTATACTGTTTAGATTATTTCCGGGACTCAGTGGTTTAATCCACAATTCTACTTTCCCTGTGTGTATGTAGTAGATTTAGAGGCAAATAGGTGTCTAAAATTACTTTTATGAAATTTAATATTTATTTACGTTAAGCAATTTTGTTTTTGGTTAATCAATAATGGGAATGGTTGCTAGGTAACGGGTGATGCCAACTGCAGACATGCTGAGCTGTCTGTGTGTTGAGTTGTCATGAAATCTCATTACAGGCCGGTCGCACTGACGATGATCGAATGTCAGTTGTGATTCAAATCGTTTCCACATTTAAGTCTTAGCCACCTTGACGTACGAAGACAACGCAGCTGTAAATTTATGCGCTTCGGGTTGGCCGTTCTGGACGAAATGAGCATCCGAATCAAAAGCGGCACTGTCTATTTATGGGACAAGGGGTAGAAACTGAGTAGGCAGATGTGTCTTAATGGTCGTAATTTCTTTTCTTTGTCGTTGGACCATATTAGAAGTGGCTGACTGAAGATGTTTAAACCCGTACCCAAATGCATAGCAACTTCATGTGGAACTCGTTGCCCTGTACATTCTATAGCCCCAAACCAAAATACATTTTATTAGTCCCAATACACGCAATAAAACCAACATACATAGGAATCGTTTAGTAACGTACGAAAATGCATATGTACTTACTTACAAACTTAATTACTTATTTCCTCCCTTCTTTATAGTTTCCTTCCTTTTTTATTCCTTACTTATTTCCTTCTACTTACTTCCTTAATTCCTTACTTACTTAGTTCATTACTTCCTTCCTTACTTACATACTTATTTACTTACTTACTAACTTAATTGCTTTGTTCCTTCCTTATTCACTTCCTTGCTAGCTTCCTTTCTTTTTTACATACTTACTTACTTTATTTCTTTACTACCTTCCTTACTTACTTACGTAGTAATTTCTCCATGCAGCAGAATCCTTCTTGAGAAGTTAACCAGTTTTCAGCTACTCAAGAAATTTCCCGCATTTTATGGAACCCGAAGGCTCATTACCGCATTCACAAGTGCCCACCACTTGTCTCTGTCCTGAGCCAGATCAATCCAGTCCATGTCCCCATATCCAACTTCCTGAAGATCCATGAATAATATTTAAATTTATTATTCCAGTCAACACATGCTGCATGTTTCTGCCGTAATCACTGGCACTAAATACATGCTATTAAATGTCAGTACTGCCACAACATGCAGCAAGAGTTGATGGCACTAAACAAAATTAGTTATGACTGACGGCAGTAGGTACATAAATTTTCAAATACCAAAGTTAACTTTACGATTCACACTTGTGTCGGAGCTTAATACAAGTAGCGTTCCTTTCAAGAGTACAAAACGTAAGGAGCCTTGCGCTGACCACCCAACCCCTTTTAGCGCCAGGATTAAATATGGGTCACCTCCCTCAGTGCCTCTCTCTGCCGTCTCGTTTGTGCAGACTGTCAAAGTAAGTTTGGAAGCACAAGATTTGTTGAATCTTCACACCTCCGGTTTTTGGCAACGGACTCTGTGAGGCCTCTCAAACAACCCCATCAAACTTTGTTGTTAGGCCCAACTAATCCTCGTACAACAATGGAATATATGAAATAATCTCTGCAAGGCCGTACGATATATTCCAGTGCAGCGAAAGCCCAAAAATATGTCAGTTTGCTGCTAATCGATATCTGTATTTAAATCAAAATTGAATATCTCGTGCTGTGTGACAGAACAAAACCGTCTATCTTCGTATTATCCAATTAAACAGGCGCAATACCGGCAAGTGATTACGTCACCTCTGGACAAGCCTAGTAATAATACATGTTATGAATATACACTAGGATTTACAGTTAATGAGATTTTAGCTTCTATATTTGTATTGGAGTGTATTTTACTTGTTTTTTTGTGATTTGAAGCCATTACAGTATTTACATATATGAAGCCGAAATTAATACATGTTTCGTGTATATGGAATATTATCAATATCATTTCAATTCTGTCGCTTACGTCACAATCAGGGTAAATAAAACGATAAAGACGATTCTAATAAACCGTGTAATATTTTGCTACGTGTGTTTTTTTCAAGTTTTCTGTCAATAACTGAAGAGCACGTACATTTGTATGAAATAAAAAAGTAATTCACGGTGGGTAGTGTTTAGTTTCCTTCGTTTTCACTATTTTGCGCCCTGCAATACCGATTTTCAATAAGCAAGTGACAGTTTATTAATAACTGCCAATAAAAAAATGTAAACTGATACCAGCACAATGCAGTAACTAGTGAGTGTCAGGTACACTGAATATAAAACATGGCTGCATCTACTTAAATAATTACACCTTCATACACGCAAGACTTAATTGGGCAAGGTAACAGAAAAAAAGGTAAAACAATTGGCCAGCCAAATACTGGGGTCAACACACGGACTTCTACCCGTACATTTTAATTCTTAATTTTTAACTTCTTCTATGTTTAACCCTATTTTAGGAAAGACTGATATAAAGAAAATAAAAAATTCACATTCATTACATAACCTAACAAATACATGACATATAATAAAACACTACACTTATATCGTAATTAATATCTTGTAATAATTGAGACACTTCGCGTTGTTACCTTGACCTTTCACCTTTTGTACAGAACCTCTGAGAATGAACATTTTCATTCGAAACATTTAGCGTCGAAATTATAATGCGTTGTGTTATACAGAATATTTAGTATTTAGGAGAGAAATTTATTTATTTATATTTGAAGTATAAGAGACCAACTTGTCGCAGGCTCCTGATGATGGAAGTATTAATGTCCGAAACATGTTGAGCATAGAAGAAGTGAAATAAAACATAATAACTAGTGACATCAAGTTGGTCTCTTATTCTTCAAATATCACAATGATGCAAGGTCCATATACATAAGAAATTTATTTATTTAGTGTAATCTCAATTTTTTTTAGCGGCAATGAACCTTCGTGTTCCATAAAATGCGGGGAATTTCTTGACTAGCTGCAAACCAGTTAGCTTCTCAAGAAGGATTCTGCACCACGGAGTAAGTAAGTAAGTAAGTAATCTCAATTTCTTTAAACATTTGTTCTTTTATACGCCTCTGATCCTAGTACTTAATCTCCTTATTACACGGCAACATTCCAGAAGCCATTTGGACAAGTCGATTGAGGGATTGTGAGGACGTAACGTGCTATCAACTTAGTGCAGCAGAAAATCACATTAACACCGTAGATTGGCGGCAAAATGCCCCCGTAATTAGCAGGGATTAACTAAACGGACGATAGGAACATGTGATTGTTCCTGGCACTGTGCTGTATACAGGTGTTCCAGGCATGCTCATGTGTTCCAAAACTCGAGTTACTGGAATACGCAGCTCAGTGTTTGCGGACACTGCACGCATTTTTTTTTTATTCTTCCTTGGTACAGCGAATTTGTCGCCGGCGTGATAAAATCAGAGATCTATAATGAGGGTGTGCTTGATGCAGGTAGAGTTCCTTCCATCTGGACGAAGAAAGCGCCGAGATAATTGGCGAGATTCACGCCCTAACCATTTTAACCCCAAAGAAAGAGCACCCCACCCTCTTCTCCATTAGGTACGAGACTGTGTGGATCCCAGTTTCAGTACATGCTCCGAGGCACGATACATATCGATATGACAGCAAGCCTTAATATCAAAGTCAGTAACAAAATGATAACTTGATTTATTTGATACGATTGAGCCTCACTTGGTACATGTGTGAGGCAGCAAATGCAGTTTTCATAGGGATGCGTAATAATACACTAGCAGGATTTTTATGGTTCTTTTCTAGTTGTACCTTCGCAAACATTTCGCGAGTAGAAGCAATAAAATATCTAATAAAAAAAGTTTATTTATATATTTGAGAATCTTATGCGTATTGGACCGTGCATCATCTTGATATTTGAATAAAGGTTGACCAACTAGATGACACTTGCTTTATTATATATTGGTCAACATGTTTCAGACGTTAATACGTCCATCTTCAGGAGCTAGCGAGTATTTTTGTGTTGTCTAGGCCGACTTGAGGCGTGCTGATGTTATGTACCGGGATTGTCTGTTGGCGATGTGATATCCGAGTGTAGGCTGAACCACTAGTAGTGGTTCAGCCTGCACTCGGATACCACATCGCCAACAGACAATCCCGGTACATAACATCAGCACGCCTCAAGTCGGCCTAGACAACACAAAAATACTCGCTAGCTCCTGAAGATGGACGTATTAACGTCTGAAACAT
>Ga0136643_10019429_pt1 | contig 10268 bp, 6 predicted proteins | sample TergutLab28metaG_FD_96883 | JGI IMG/M metagenome (GOLD analysis project Ga0136643, IMG submission 96883) | Labiotermes labralis P1 segment gut microbial communities from Petit-Saut dam, French Guiana - Lab288 P1 (version 3) (version 3) | ecosystem: Host-associated > Arthropoda: Insects >... | reverse complement strand
TTCCGTTATAATAAATTTTTTTAATTTCAGTTTAATTTAATTTAAATTAAAATGTTTTCCAAATCGAATTTAATTTTTTGCATGTGTTCCACTACCCCAACTTGTTTTTTTTTTTTTTTTTTTTGGTCGGCGACACACAGCGGATTTTCCGCAACAGAAATTTCCATTTCAGTTCGATACACATTTGTTTAAATTTACGTGCGTAAATTAAAGGTGCAGCATCCACTCATTATTCTGCAAATGCGGAAATTTCTGAGACCCAGTGTCTGGGTATCTGCTGGATTCCGAAAGAAATTTCTGTTGCATATAATCTACCTGTGTCGCTGGCCTTAAAGTGAAAAGGCCATCCCATTTTCCCTACTAATTTTTCTAAGCTAGCGCTACATTAACCTCCCTTCCTCTTCATGGTCTGCAAAATGGTCATTCTCCAAGACGTTTTGTTATGAACGTCTACACTAAAGCGCTTTTTCCATCACATACATGCATACATACATACATGCATACATACATACACTAACTAATACGTCACAAAGTTTTCTATTTCAGATATTATTGGTTTAAGGTTTGATTTATCCCTCCGAGGTCCAAATATTCTCTTGGACTGTTCCGAGACGTTTGCATATTCTTCGTCCAGATTTGGAGAGTGCATTTCTCTCCACGTCAGATCAAATTATTTTTTTGGTTCGTGATTCAAGGAACCAAAACTTATCTGCTTCTGTCTGGAATCTCAGCATGTAGATGTCAGCCCCATGATTGTTAACGTTTATCCACTGTTAGTTCTGAAGTTGTCTATGTCAGTGGGGATGGACGACATTTTTTTCCCTCTCCGTTTGGTCCAAGTCAATTAAGTTTTTAATGATTATTATTCATTGAAGATGTCTGCATTCCTAGTTGGTAGACCTGTCAATTGTGTATTCAGCGTACGTGTCTTTGATACCAAGGCAAGTAGTTCCTGACATAATTTCGACGTGATCTCTGGTTTCCGTTAGTTGAGGTTTCATTGTTGCTATGATTTAATTAACCTTACTCGGAATTATTTAATTCGTGCTGGGTGGAAGAGAGACTTTTACAACAAGAAGGTTCAGTTTACAAACAAGAATGTGTAATTATTAGTGAATCTCACCAGGCAGTAACGTTGACGACAGTATTTGTGTTCCTTATACACGGCGTAATTTGTTCACTTTAAAACCATCGAGCTATTCGGTAAAGTAGGCAGACGTAGGGTATGGTAAGGGAAGTTCATACTGGTTCGGATATTGCGTAGGCAAGGTGGCAAGAGGCTGTCAGTACTCGGTCGGTGATGGTATATCCGCTAAACAAGAAAGTTACGAATGTTAAGTTTTACCGCAAGTCTGTTGTTAGTACTCCAATTTACCTGCGTAGAAACACAATGTAAGTAGGCAACATTAGGCACTATGCATGTGGACACATATTGCAAAAAAAACATTTCCACGTTTACGTGGATTGTTACCCACTTATGTCTACATTATGTGTGCCCGGCCACACGCTTTCGGTATATGGAAACTCTGAATATTATTTTTAAAAATATGCGGTTCTGACTTGAGGGATGAGCTACAGGAGGTATGCTGGGAGGAGAGAAAATGGGATTTTTTCGCAAGGCACACCCTACCATTGTAATCTGGTGTGTCAGTATCCAACATTTCCAAAAGCAAAACCGACCAGTTTCTGGTGCCAGAATTTCCGAGACATTCGGTTGGTCGTTTTTTAAGTGCGAGAGAAACAAGGCACTTAATTTTTCTATTCTCAGAAACGTCCAGACCACTCTTGGGGCCCACCTAGCTTCAGTGTTAAATGGGTACCATGGGCTTTTTCCCCGGGATTGAAGAAGGTGATGCATATAGTTGGCCGTTCACATCCATTTTGTGCCAAGATGAGTGGAACCGTAACTGAATGTCGCTGCGTGTCTGTCGTAGTGCTTAAGTAAACAGAGGGACATCTTCACCGTTTATGAGAGGAAATGGCGATGCTGCTAGAACCATCATGAATTGTAAGTTAGGAAGGAAGCAGATGAGGACTGCGCCCTTCTGGGCTATTACCCATCGAGTAGTGGTAATTCCGTACCAGAAGAGCGGAGTTTTCATCTGCTTCGCGGCGGAAGCCTGAAATCACGCATGGGAAGAAACCAAGACTTGTCACCCTCTGTCTGTTCCTTGAAATGTTCCAGTTTTTGTTACTTCACATAGAGGAAGACACTGGGAGAGAATGGGAGTGTTAAGGAGACGGAGGTGCCCGCTGCGACGACCACTGTCGCCCCGCCCTGGTCACTGAAACCCCTGATCTCGTTATTGTTACCCCTCGCTGTCTGGCACAACCTTCCTTTGTCGTATGTCGTGTCTTGTTTATTTTGCCTTTTTATAACCATATTGATGACAATAGACTCGTGCAGATGTTTTTCAGTTTGCCATTGCATATTACTTGTTGCTTGCCACACCAGTAACACAGTAGGCGCTGTGTACGTTTGTGTCTACGGGCACGTAGTAGGTAACTTGCCTTACAGCAAGGTAACGTCTTCGTTGTTTGTTCAGTTATTTGTGGCGCTGTGGTGAATGCACGATCTGCCCGAACGGTCGTTTTCGTTTCCAGGTATAATGTGGTATTTGTTTGCAGGTAAGTGAATAAAACCATTACACTGACAGGTGCCTGTCATGGACACGAACTGACTGGTTCACGAATACGGGCGACGTACGTAATATGTTCTCGCTTTTCGGCCCTTTTCGTGGCGGTGCCTTTTCTTCTGCCTACATGCCCCCATAGTGTGCCTTACCACGCGTGTAGTCCTATACATAACGATTTTTGCGGTTATGAAACACAATCACAGGATTCTCTACATTGATATCTCAAGGTTTTTAACTGTTTACAGAAATTGCCTTAGGATTTAGTGACTTTGGTACAACAACGGGCAAGTGTGTTTAGGGTTTTTGTTTGGATCCTAGAATTACATGGAATATTTCCCTTAAATTATAACCTAAGAATTGTGCTGTTTCCCTGTTTTTATTATTACATATGAATTATATTCTAATGATTTATTTACCCTTGCAAATATTTGTTCGGTAAACTGGGTTTTCCCCTGCTGTTAGTTCTTTTGTCACTACTGTGTTTATCTTGTTGTGGGTGTAAAGTAAATAACTTACTATTTGAAAGGGCCCTGTCATTTTTAATGTGAGGCAACCCTCCTTCGAAGTTTTAAACGTCCACGTTTCACTGCCGGCACTCTGTGGTAATGAGTTGCTTCTGCAACTGCGAACAGCCTTGTGCCTTGTGCTGTATTCGTATTTAAAGTTGCCGAGTGATGCCGACAGATGGCTTTTTAATTCTCTTATCGTTGATGCTGTCGGTTAGTTTCTGAATAACATTGTTAATTACGACGCACTATAATAGAACGCCTTTCTTTCTTCCTTTCTCTCTTTCTTTCTTTCTTTCTACTTCATAGGCGTATTCCTCTGAATGTAAAATACGTGACATCTGTTTTCCACGTTTTTGAATAACCTATTAGCTATTCGGCAAGCTATTTTCTTTATTCCGTATTACTCCCAAGGGACCTTGTCGCTGTGGTAGATACCTGTTTTCCTTACGGATTCCTGTCAGCCTTCTTTATTCGTCGCAGTACGTCTCTTAATCCGAACCACAAACTTTGCGCCGCGAGATACAGCTCCTACCGGGTGCATCACACCTCATTTATGGAAGAGTAATGCAGTTTAGGTAGGTTACGTTTCAAGGGAAGGAAAAACGCATAACTAGGGAATGAAGGATTTTAATAATACATTTTCGCCCTAGGTACTCGAGATCTCGAAAGACGTCGTGAGCAGAGGATTTATTACCAAACTTCTTGCATAAATAAAGTTTTACGTATAAAAAAGGAGAGAAGAGTCGTGGAGTGAAAATGTTCTTGTCACTATTCTTAGCTTGTTGCCAAAAACGCATACTTCAAGTTTGTGTCGACTAGGAGTTTTATTTAGTTTTTGCTATTCCATTTTAAGGAGAAGGAAAAACGTAGCAGAAATCAATAAGAAGCACTTCAACATTCGTTTGTTTGTTTGCTTGCAAGAATCTTGCCCCAATATCTTTTACAAACACCAGCGAAGATTATAATGGCTGCAGTGAAAGTAGCTACGCCATAAACGTTCTGTAGTCATTTCTCATCCCTGTCTACTCTGATTCTCAGAGTGGAGAATGATATTTCTTTTTCTTATAAGTAACATAACATTTTTATTTTTTTAAAAATAATTTAAAACTTACGCCTGATCGTAAGTGATAAATACCGTAAATCGAGCAGCCTTTTGGGAGTGTTTTGTATATTATTTAATAAAATTCTAGCCACTGCAGACTTAAGCGTGGAGTTTGGGTATATTGAAGAATGACGGATTGGAGGAGATGTAGAAAGAAGCGTTATTGGCACTTACCAAGCTTCGATGCTGAGATTTTATTTGCTACGAATTGTCCCAGTCACAATAGCCGGTTGGAACTACATACCGCTTGAATGCAAAGCATTAGTTCTACACATTACCTACAGACGTTACAGCTGTAGTTTTTAAGATGTTGGTGAACTTTCATAGTTGTAGATTTCACTGATAATTGTGAAAGTTCGTGGAATTAAATGGTATAGGGGAGAATCCGCGTTTAGCTTCCTCAGATCACTGTGCAAGCCGCAAACATGGTTCAGCGATCGTAATGGCGGTGATCATCTCTGTTTCACAGCATCAATCACATTCTTGACCAGTGTCTGAGTCAGTATGTTCAGCTCACATTAGCCTCTGTTGTAAGATGACCTTCCTATTGTAAGGCGAGAAGAAACTGGGAATTGAAGAGGAAAGATTAGGTCGCACTCTGTGGGGAGCTCGCTTTGGAAAGGCTATGGACCTGTCGTAAGACAGACCACGTGATGATGAGAAGGAACCTTTAGAAAACATGGAAGCTCTAGGCCTATAATTCTAAAGTAGACTTCGCAATTTAATTTTCTAAATCTTTGCAAATACATGTTTTATTGCGAATGTTAGTAATGGATAGCAGTTCGGAGAAGTGTCCAGTTTTCAATAACCTTCAAGGAGTACTGCCGAAAATACTCTTTGCTTGCGTGCGTACGGCAGGAGAGTTTAATCTATAAACACATTTGGCAGATTCGTTCTCTGATAGTAATCCTTTATAATCCTATACAAAGTAGATTCCAATACATACAGAATAAAATACGTAACTATAAAGGTTGCCCATGGTAAAGCAAGATGTATTGAACAGTTTAACTAGTGAGAACCAAGATATGCTGTAGCTTGTTACTAAAAGTGAAGCGATCTGCTGTAGTCACAGTGACGACTGTTCTGTACTAACACTCTAACACTATGTGGTTTTCGCAACACATGCACACACACTGACACACATTATGTGCACATGAAACTGAATGAAGTTTACAACACAGGAAAATTGAATCAGTGTATCAGAGTTCATACTCGAGATGAACCGTTGTTGACTGTGTTGCCACACAACGCAGTTGATAACGATGATGATACAGTTAAATTATGTTGATTGAACACCAGCGACTGACTGGCCGCCAGCAAGTAATTCTTATGTAGGTATAGGGAGCTAGACACACACACGCTCACCATAAGCGTACTTAAAATAATCTGCTGCATTCGGACAGTTTCATGGTGGTGGTGGTGGTGGTGGTGCTGATGATGGTTGTGGTAACGGACTATACCCCAGAGTCCTTGTTTGAAAGCTGATAGTCAATCAACCAGTCAAGATATTCCTGCGCGGTCTGGAATTCGTACGCCGTAGATTTCTGGAACACGTGAGTTCGGGGGTCAAAATCCTGCCCATCTGTCTGTGTTTTGTTGTGTAGTTTAAAGGACTGCAATGGTAAGTGCCTTAACCACGTATTCCTTCCAAGTGTATAATAATTCATATTTCCAGTATTACCGAATGCTTATATGAACAGTCAATTGTTCTAATTTATAACAGGCCTGTAGTTTTCTGTGGTAATTTCCAACCACAGTGCCCCATTTTACAAGAATTGACTAAGGTAAACTGTCAGGACTTACTGTATTCGTTATTACCGACTGCAGCTTAGAGGCATTTTTTACAGACGCCCGCGACCCTGTTTAGACCCTTGGACCATTTACCGTTCTTAGTTAACTTCTGAATGCATTCAGAATGTAACAGCGGGACTCCTTGGGCGGTGGATCGGCCCATCTCAACCTGCACACGACATCACAGACACTAGATACATTCACGAGCCGGGTAGGACTCCAACCACGAACTCAGTGTTTGGATATTCAGACAATAGCCCTCTTATAAAGATAGTCAGTAGACGTATTTGTGTACCTTTAAAGTAGCTGTCGACTGCTATTAAATTTTGTGTTGTAAGGATTTGTCTATATCCGATCATCGTCTGATCAACTTGGCATTTATGGAAACGTACGATAGTAGCACAGTTACTCCCTAGCCTTCTGTATAATCCGCTTTTAATAATTCTCTTTGCCTCAGCACTTTTGAAGATGAAGAACTTACGATAAAGGACGGGATGCGGAGATAAAGGAATTCCGCGGAGAATTTCCTTTCGTTTTTTCACACAGTGAATTGTTTCAGACGCATATACCTAAAGACGTTTTAGTATTCGGTTTCTATTTTTGCAGAATTATTTTTATTATGTAACATTTCTTGCCTACTCTTTTGAAACCTGGCTTTATACTCCTTTCCCCGGGATCTGTAAGTACACGGATCTTTGTGAAAGTCTTTTTCCATGTAATAATCTCTTTAGTCCTTTGAGTGAACGGATATAGTATTGTTCGAGGCTGATGTTGAAGAAAGCGTTTTTTGTATATTTCATGTCAGAACAATGAGACGTACAAACCCATTTCCAGCAGAAGGTTGTTATGTCCTTCGGCCCTACGTGTACATGTACAGTATACATAGAGGCAGCGTGGGTAACACATCCACCAAGCCCAACGCCAAATACCCACAGTGCTCTAAAGAAGGTGTAACTTCCAATTACTAATTTGTTACCAGTAACGGAGAAATCCTGTAACCCGGTGCCATGTCCAAGAATGAAATTCTGCAGTAGTGTGCCATTATGTATTGTGTCGACTGTGTGCAGTGTTAACAGGATTAGTGTTAGCGGCAGGAGCACCAGAGGTGAGACACCATGGCACTAGTGGCATTGGTGATGTGGCTTGCGTAAGTGCAGCGCTAGTGGCTGGAGTGGTTTTAACGGTGGATTTTCGAGTGCAATAGTTTAACGCTGTATGTGGAACTTTGAAGATGTTCTGTTCCTAGTAATGTCTGGTTTTGCTGAGTGAAAAGGTGTAGAACGTGTACAGCATACACAATTCCATTTGGCAAGCGTGATTCGTCGATCTTTCTTATTCATTCCAATACTGCTTTACCGGTTTTTGTTGCAGCCATTCCTTTTTTTTTATCTTTGAATGTCTCTCGTTTGCCTACTTCATGAACATTTCCCATTGTCTTGAAGTAAAAATCCATCACCGATTTTATAAAAATAAATTCTTTGTGACTTTTCAGCCGTTTCCTTCATTCGAAGTTCGTTTCCTAGCCTACGTTCACTGCAAAATGAGATAATATGTTTGATAACTGCAAGAAATTCAATATTCACATTGTTTTTCCAATTTGAGAATAATACGCTCAAACCACAAGAAAGGAAGTGTAGTTAATAACATTATGGCTAATCGCAATTTTAGAGTCGAACCCACATACTTAGTATTGACAAAACGAAGCTTCTTTAGCGTTCAGATTATCTAGTTGAGTCTGACAGACAAACAAGTCTACAGTAATATTATTTATTTTGGCGGAAGTAGCCTAGTTGCCGTGCAGCGCGAACTGCTGTCGGACGCCGCAGTAGACATTATTTAGCCAACACTGCCGGTAAGAATGTACTGCTGGTGCTTTGACTGTGGGAAATCAAAGATTGCTAGCAGTTACTTCTAACTGCAGTCAGAGATTCAGACATCCAATCCACTTCTCGCTATCGTTAGGGAAGTTTAGCGGTGTCTGATAATTGTTAGCAGCTCAGCTTTGTGTGTGGTGAATATAGGAGTGGAATCACACATCACTAATAATATTTTTTAGTACTTTAAACGTTGCTTGCAAGGTTTGCTTCTTGCAGTAATATAAACAATTGTGGCATTTTGAGTTGCACATAGTTCTTGATTTGAGACAGAGGCATCTTCTATTTGGACACCTGCCTTTGCAGATACGAGGTACATTTCACATTATTTAATAAATATGCGACCAGTACCATGTTAACGCCATTCGCAGTGCAGTAATGTTTTGTTTTCTGTCCTTCAGAGGTGCTAACAGTCACCACTTGACACACGATGTGGCACATTTTTCCGTGATAACTGAGCGCATCAGTAAAGGTAGTGAAACAACAGTGACATTAACGGTGATTTATAATACTCATTGATTTGCCGCAGTCGCTGTAACATAACCACCGAACCTGACCACCCCGCTGCAACCACCAGGCTCGTGCAACTTCAGTATATGGGTGTTCAACTTAGGAATCCGTATAAGTAGCCAGTTACAGGCTACCTGCACAACTCTGTTAGGTAGAATAAATCAAAACGTCCTTTGAAAACAACAACACCTACTACTACTACTACTACTACTACTACTACTACTACTACTACTAATAATAATAATAATAATAAACGTTCCCTAGACTGTCGAGGAGAGATCTGAAAGGAGAAACTGCAAGTGAAATAATAGCAGCACAGATCAGGTAGACCTACGCCTTAGGCCGCGCAGCCACTGGGACCGGTACAAGTATGCAACTACTCCCCTTTAAAATCAGCCTTAATTACAATTGACCGCAGAGTACTGTTGCGTCGCATTTACAATGTTCAAAGGTGGCAGTCCGGCGCTGGAACTCTTATGTTCTGACCTTTAATTTGCTGGAATTGAACGCCGCGTTTACTCACACGCGCGAAAATGTCTGTTATACATACTTAGGGCGCACAGAATATTGCGCAGAATTGAATACTGGAGCTACGTAGTATACTAGAGGTATCCGCTCTGAGATCCACTCTTATACCAGCCATCATTAGTGAATTATTTGGTGATTTGCAAAAATTTTATCGTTCTGAAACTGTGTATTGTGGTGAGTGCAACTCGTATTTGCTTGGATTTGACATGTATATAGTCATTTACCATTTTACCATTTATCTGTGTGTTTAATAGAGCGTTGTTAAACATATTCGAGCCCTGCGCCAGCCCCCACCCCCCTCATCCTAACTCTATAGGGCTAGATATACATTCATTGCGTATTGCCGTCTTAAAACATTACTCGGTTCCGGAAGCATGGAGTGCGACAAGACACTGATGGTCTAGAGGAGATACTTTGCAGGTTCTGATTGTGTAAGCCCCTATCGCACAACCACTGATGTGTCTTGCTGAACGTCGCTTGCTTCATGGTGATGGCGCCGTTGCGCGTGCATCCTCATCCCAAAATCCGTGAACGGAATTGGTCACTGCATTCATACCCTTCACTTGCGGACTGCTTGACCTTCCTGGCTTGCAACGCTGGCACTTCTTCTGCACAGAAGAAGGGCGGTAACTACATAAGGGTTTTGATTTCGATCCCTGTTTGTATAATGTTTTTCACTGAAAATGAGCCCGTGGATAAGCATCTCATGTTTGGCAGGCATGTCATGTACAGCCACATTCTCGTCACACCTCTCGCTTAGCCTCATTGTTCCCCGAAAATATAATCGCCTTTGAAATATTCGTCTTTCAGCTAGGCGCTTTAAATTTGTTTCCTAATGCCTGTCTGTGTCAGCGATATTGATAAAAGCTACTTGTTGCAGTTGAAGTGACAAGAGTTCTCCCTGAGGATAGTGCAGTATGCGCCGAAACATGTAGGAGAGATTTGATAAATAAATATATATATATATATATATATATATATATTGAACTGTATGTGTGTACGTAGGTGATATATACATAATTGCTGTACAGTAAATGCACGGAATGGAACGCTTTGTTGCAGTGTTCATGTTTCAATTTCGTAACTTATGAAACAGCAATGTAGATACATTGCAACTGACTGCAAAGAAATTTGTACCAGCCTCTCTCAAGATTTGTTCTCAGGATAGTTTTACGCTCGAAATAAATATTATAGTAGGTAGGGTTCACCCTTTTTATAGGCCACGAAGGCCCTTAGGGTGAGTAGAAATATAGCTCTACTGTTTCTAGGACCTCGGCACTAGAGGGGATCGAGGGGTCAGCCCCACGCCCCGGCCGCC
>Ga0136643_10019425_pt1 | contig 10269 bp, 5 predicted proteins | sample TergutLab28metaG_FD_96883 | JGI IMG/M metagenome (GOLD analysis project Ga0136643, IMG submission 96883) | Labiotermes labralis P1 segment gut microbial communities from Petit-Saut dam, French Guiana - Lab288 P1 (version 3) (version 3) | ecosystem: Host-associated > Arthropoda: Insects >... | reverse complement strand
TGAGTGGACCCCGTTCCAGACCCACTACTACTCAGAAAATCTGGTAGCGCCGGGGATCGAACCCGGGACCCCTGTATCTGTAGCCAGAAACTCTGACCACTAGACCAACAGAGGCGGTCCAAGTACTTTAATGCTGTACTTTATTTATAGCTAAGATTCTTCCAACTCTATGTATATTATATCAGTATGTAAATGACAATGTCTATATCCACAGGATTGTATCCTAAATTGGATTTATAGAACGCAAATAAATTACAATTACAATTACCACACTTTCAGTACCCTCCCACATGCAGATTTTCCCCTGTATGCTTTATTAGCCCTAGATGATGAGATCTCAACATCTACCACATACCACACATTGTTATTAGTCTTCTGTAGCTAACACTGTAAACCTGATGATGCCCTCCGAGTAGGCCGAAACATGTTGTTTCATTAACTCCGTAGCTAAACCCAGCTAATAAACCAGTTGTGTTTGGACCTATATTGTCCATTACTTCATTAAGATTCCTTTACCCATTCCACAGCATTGTCACTGTGCTGACCAAGGTATCCCACCTCCCAATTTAAAGTAATGTGCTTGTATTACTATTCAGAAGTTTGAAAACTGCCTGACATTATTTTTTCCACTATGTCTCATTTCCACATTCTTTTGTAAAAATAACAGAATGAATCGGGGGGAAACGCATGAGCAGGGCTGGAATACACACTTCCCTTGTGCATGGATACAATATGAACATTCCTGACAAAACTCTGATCACAATAACATAGTTGCAAGCATAAAATATTTGCATAATTAGAAGCACACATCTCCACAGAGGAAGCACAATGATGTATGTTTATGGATATGCAGTAGTGGCTGTGAGCTAGAAGAACTATCATCGAGGAATGTAGTATTTTAAGTCTCACATTAGAGCAGAGCTGGCAGCCAGAATTTAGCTGTAGGTGGTAATGGCATGAACTGAGATAAAGTAACTATGAGTCATCTGGGCCATACACATACACCATCATAATGGTGCAGTGTTGCCAACAGAGTGAAGGTGAGAAACTAAGGACTTACTTTATTTATATCAGTCACCCGTATTTTTACATCAAGTCCTGGATGTTAACAATCTGTTTGGTGCACAGCTTGACATTGACAGGGAAACTGCATAACATTCTGTGCAGAACACCTCTGGGAAAAGAGTGAAATGAAGAAAGATACGGGGAGAGACAATATTTGAATGGATTTTATAGAAGTAGCTTGTGAAGATGTGAACTGGGTAGAAAAACAAACAGGATCTTGTCCAGCCACATGACATTTCTCCACAACTTGGACATTGGCTTCCGCAATGTCTTACTTGCTCTAAATCAACTCACTACCACCACATAACAATATAAAGTGCTGTCATTTCATTGGTGTACCTACCTATTGTTCAACATGAGGGGAAGTAAAAGAAAAGGACAGTTTCTGCGTGCCATGATATGTGTATGGTGATGATAACATGTGTATGGTGATGAAAACATGTGTAAGGTGATGATAATATGCGTATGGTGATGATAATATGTGTAAGGTGATGATAATATACGTATGGTGATGATAATATGTGTATGGTGAAGAAAACATTTGTAAGGTGATGATAATATGCATATGGTGATGATAATAAGCATATGGTGATGATAATAAGCATATGATGATGATAATATATGGTGATGATAATAAGTGTATGGTGATGATAATATGTGTATGGTGATGAAAACATGTGTAAGGTGATGATAATATGCATATGGTGATGATAATATGTGTATGGTGATGATAATAAGCATATGGTGATGATAATATGTGTATGGTGATGATAATATGTGTATGGTGATGATAATATGTGTATGGTGATGATAATATGTACCATCTTCTATCAGATAAAAACTTGTCCATATTTGCATCAAATCATTACATGTTTCAGCTTCATTACCATTGTCAGGCCATAACTAGTAACATGTTGCTGGGAAATGGCAACATATTCTCTGTATATATTTCCATTTTTTTTGTGGCACGACAGCCACACTCAGACCTAGCCTGCCTCACTATTGAGGTTTTGCTATCAAACACAGACACTTCACATTCAGTAGAACGAGGGGTCGGCCCATCACAAGAGACCTCTACCTGACAACACACAACAATCACAAGACACACACATCCATGCCGCCACTGCGAGTCAAAACTGCGATCCCAGCAAGTGAGCGGCCATAGGCCTACACCTTAGACCATGTGTTCACCATGACCAGCTATATTTACATATACTTAGCACTAAAAGTGTTAACAGATGAAACATTTTGTTTGTATAAAATTAATGTGAAATTTACTGATATAGTTTAAGGTTAAGAGATTTTAGTATAAACATTCTTAGATTAAACATATCTTGGTTTTTCTATTACTCAGCTGCTTCTAGACCAATTAAGTTCTTTCAAGGCTTGGTGGCTGGTCATGTACTGCACTCAGGACATGCAAGTAGGAAACTTTTCTACCTACAAAGTATTTAAATGAGGTACTAGAACTGGTTTCCTTTGGCCTGTAGGAATGTCATGTCACAAACATACTGTTTATTGCATGTCAAAGTTCTGTTGATGCATCAAAGGTGCTACAACGTGAATACTTTCAGATCATCTTCAGTGCGAGGATTATTACTGTAAAAGTTGTCTTTAATATGCACCACAGGTAAAAAAAATGCATGGGTTCAGATCTGGTGAATAGGGGCCACAGTCCTCTGCTTATTATTCTGTCAACAAACACACCCTCTAAACAATGCACGAACTGTTCAAGGTGTGAATTGTTGCACTGTCTTGCTGAAAATAAAGGAATAAATGACCTCTTAATCAGATAGGTGTTCACAAAATAGTGCCAGAATGCATGTCACATTTCAGTGTGATTGTAGGGTACCAGAAAAAGACATGGTAGCAATAATCCCAGATGTACTCACAGAACACATGCCCAGCTAAAACACTGTGTAGTGGCACTTCATCGAGGATTTACAAAGGAAGTCAGTTATTCTGAGAATTCACATATCCTCTGGTATGAAACCAAGCTTCATCTTTGCTCAGGATAAGTGTATGGTTTATTTCTTCAGCATGCACTCCATGAAGGTACCAGTACACAATATTCAGTCTTGCTTCACAATCCGTTTTACACAGTTTTGCACCACAGCTGCCTTTTAGGGATGCAAATTAAGCAGTTTTGTTGCCTCTGTCTGTTAAGATGCATGTGGGTGGGCCAGAGACTGGGCTATGTTTTGTATGATAAGCAAGATCATACAACAATATCAGTCAAATGAAGTTAGGTTCCTGGTCTAAGTAGTACTTAAGTTTGTAATTGAAACTACTCCTAGTTTTCATTTTTTATTAATTTGACTGTATTCACTGTTCAGTTCTTTAAACCCTCAGTTGCTGACCAGAAACTCTGGAAATGTGATGGGATTGAATTTGGTCGTGTGCTAATTTGACACCAAACGTTTCCATTTTCCTGTTGCACATTACTAGGTACGGTCTGATGAAAGCAATTACAGTGAAACATGTAATCATTTGATTTAAGCATACACAGGAAGTTGCTGTTCGATGGAAGACAGTATGGTTTATGGGGGATTTAGGTCTTCTGGGACTGCCTGACAATTTAAGATGAAGGCACTATTTTCCCTCCAAGCAATGGGAACCATTTGCCCATCACAGTATCACATCTTAGGAGACCTGAATCCTCAGCAACACTGCTGTGAGAATCTGCAAACTCACAGTATGATTTTTACATTTCATTGACCGTGCATCTCTGTATAATCTTGTAAATAAAACCACCTGGGTGCACAGTTTATTCTTAGTATATTTATCAATCTCTACATGTTTTGGGTGGCTGTGGGCGCATCATCAGGGGAAACAACTGTGTTTTTGCAACAGTTGGTACTTGTTATTCTGTATGCAGGAGCATACGCTCCTGCATACCAGACAGTCATCCACACAGAATAACATGTACCAAGTTTCGCAAAAACACAGTTGTTTCTCCTGATGATGGGCCCGCAATCGCCCAAATCATGTAGAGATTCATAAATATACCAAGAATAAATTGTGCACCAAGTTGGTTTTATTTACAAGACTCATAGTATGAATTATTGTTTTATTTTTGCTGTTACCACTTAAATTCTCATATTTTTATACTTGTTTGTATTAATTTTTCATTTGTCATGGATAAAGCTACTTCAGCAAAGCGCTGCAAGGCATTTTGTGTGCAACAGAACCAGCATTTCAGTACCTGCATAATAACAAGTGCTCCAGCTCTGTCCAAATCCAAAATTGGTTCTGTAATTTGGAGATTCTGTGTGGGTCACTCATGAAGCATATGGCAGCCCACTTGATCCATCAGCTGAAGGCATTCCAATTATAACAACAAAAGCCATGTGATGTTAACAATTTATTTTTGCATGGCTTTCATAGGATATGTGCAGCTATTTGCTTCACTTTATTGCATTGCGTTTTGATTGCGCTGAAATAATATCTTTATTTAGAATATGTGAATGAACTTCACTGATTATTAAATAAATGGGCTGTAGACTTACGAGAAGATAGTACAATTAAAAGGAGATCCTAGGCTGACAGTCTTGGAAAAACACCTGGAAAACAGATAAAAAATTAATTAGTAATTAAATCAGTTAAGTTACCCCTGTCCTTGAGTGGCATGCTGTGAAGATGGATGGTGGTGTGGCACCTTGGCACTAGATGGACATGAATCCTCAGCTTCATACCCTGGCTTATTTTATCCCAAAGGAAAGAACCATGGTACCCACAGAACAGCTGTAATAGCTCAGTCACTCCTGCAGCTAGGCTGTGGGCAGGACAACCAGAAAACTAGGCACAGACACAGATATTTTGAAGAATAAAATCCAACTAGATGCCACTTATTACTTTATTATGCTTATGTTAGGCTCAACATGTTTCAGGCACCATTATGCCCATCATCTGGAGCTCATGACAATAGCGTTGGTTACCACATAGGCCATCTGGTTCTCGAGTTGCTGCTGGTTAGAGGTTAAGTGCAGGCAGGATGGATGAGTGTCCGGACCGAACGCTGTAACAGTCGTGTTACAGCCTTCAGTTTGGACACTCATCCATCCTGCCTGCACTTAACTCCCAACCAGCAGCAACTCGAGAACCAGACAGCCTATGTGGTAACCAACGTTATCGTCGTGAGCTCCTGACGATGGGCATAATGGTGCCCGAAACATGTTGGGCCTAATATAAGCATAATAAAGTAATAAGTGGCATCTAGTTGGATTTTATTCTTCAATTATCAAGATGATGGATGGTTCAATACACATCAAACACAGATATTTTCTTGCCCATCACATTTAGGCTGACTCTACATCGTGCTCAATTGGCACTGCAGGTTCTTACCCTAGGGTAAAAGGCTGGATCCTGAAGCTGTTCACTTACTCCATCTGGTGTTAAGATTAACAGGTGAAGCTACATATCCATTCCCTGTTTCTTCAGGGCATGGTGCTTAATAAAGTAATGCCAACACCAGTTCCAAAATCAGTTGTACAGGTGCAGTATTATAAATGTACATAAGCTGATTTTCTGCATCACTGCTTGGCTTCACTGTAGTATGCTGTACTGGTAGAATTCATTCACATACCTGAAATTTATTTCAGTACATAATAATGTTGTTTGCACAAACAACAGCATGGAACTGTTACTCAAGTATCAAACAACAATATCACTTATATAAAAGACAAATTCCTTAACAAAACATTAAGCATATAGCATTTGCCTGCTCACCACCTGATTTCTGAGTCTTGGATGAATACTGCACAATCTGAAAAATTGATGTTGCATTGCAGGATCAAGAGTTTATATGGAAGACTACAAATATATTACAAGACCATGTTAGAAAAATTACAAATAATTCTACATTAACACAGTAGCTGTTCTGACGTTTTGCTGACCGTGCATCTCAGTATATTTATATCAGTATTTAACCAACTGGATGCACAAAATTTGTTTCACAATAAGTTTTATTTCATGCCTCTACATGTTTCGAGCACCATGTGCTCATCATCAGGAGGTCAAAATTGCATTACACAGCCTCTGGTATCATCAAACCTATATGTGTGATGATACCAGAGGCTGTGTAATGCAATTTTGACCTCCTGACAATTAGCACATGTGCTCGAAACATGTAGAGGCATGAAATAAAACTTATTGTGAAACAAATTTTGTGCATCAAGTTGGTTAAATACTGAGATAAAGCTCATCTGAAGTTCCAGTTGCCTTATTTCACATCGGTTGTTAAAGGATGATGTTACAGGCAGTTGTTTCACTGTCTTCCTTATCTCCTCCAACAGATCATAACACAGCCTGTATCAGTTCATTATGATACTTGTCATTCTTGAGCAGTGCTAAATTCAGCAATTGTGTTCCTCAAGTTCACTCATTCTTCTTGTTGAGGCTCCACATTAACACATTTTTTCGACCATACCTAGGCACATCTACCTTCCATATATCTCTGTATAAGGCCAAATTCTTCATCTAACTGCACCAACTCTTTTGACAGTTTTTTTTCGTTTGCTACCAATACCTTGCCAATATCTGCCTCCTCCACTTCATCAGAGTCAAGTTTATTTAGCCAGTACAAGGGAATTTGTTAATTTCTTCACCCACTCAGAGCCAGCAGGGGATCCTGATATGGGGTTAGGCATAGCAGTAGGTTACGCAACGTGGCATTGCGCAATTCCATTGGACATATCCACTAGATCAGAATTTGCCACTGCTTAAAGCCACCAATATCATGCTCAAAATCAGGAAACAAGTCTCATGTTGCATGACTTTAGGTTCTCAAGGCAGTTTTGCTGAAAAGTCTTCTTTGACCGCTTTACCCTGCAGATGAAGGCTCTAGGATTTTTTAAAATGCTGAAAACTAATTCCCCAGTGGCATAATGTCACAACATATGAGAGTAGAAATTTTTCTGTACTTCATTCGAACAGGATTCAGAGCCTCTGACCCAGGCTTCAGCTATGTTTGTGATGTGCTGTTGAAGAATTTTCAAAATTTCCCAGGAGCATTATTCAACACAAATAAAGTCTTACAGTTTGTATTTTTGAAAAATCAGTATGGTTTTAATGAATAGTGCAATTTATCACTGCATCATTTGGTCTAGAGGTATCGTGCTGGCCTTTGGTACCCAAGTTTGCGGGTTCAAACCCGGCTGAAGTAGTTGGATTTTTAGGGTGAAAAAATCCTCAGCACGCCTTCCTTCGGAGGGGAAGTAAAGCCGTCGGTCCCATGTCGTAGATTTACAGCATGTAAAAGATCCCTAAATTTACGTGGAAGTCAGAATTTAGGCAAAATTACTACCAGACATCTTTCTCGCCCACAGTTCCACCTTTCGCTGCTAGGATCTCTCGCGTTGCTGCGGACGCAGAGGCACGTGGTAGCGAAAGTGGGAACGTCTAAAGGCGGGGGAAAGCAATGGCAAACTACCCCCAAAAGAACTTGCCTAGGATGTGGTGTGTCAAGAACCATATCGGTTCCATAACCGGGCTCTGGCTCCTGCCAGACCGGCCTCTAGGGCTGAATACTAATGAATGAATGAATGAATCATGTTGCACTTGACGTCCAACTGTTTGTCATAGACTGCCAGTAAACGGGAAGAAATCCTGTAGTGCTCCAGGGTTCTCAGCATGACAGACCACAACAGTTTCCAGCCTATAATCCCTGTCATCATTGCCACTTAACATCACTCTTACTGAATCCTTCATTGGCTTGAATTTTTGTTGCAATTGATGGTCCTGGGAGACATGTTCATGAAGGAATCTTCTTCAAAAGCAAGCCATTCTTATCTACAGTCAACATCTGCTTGGTTGTATGACTGCCTACTTTAATAACTTTGTCCAATACCCTATGAAAATCCCCGACAGCCTGTTGCAAAACTGCTGCTTATTTGTTAACCTGCCAAACCATCCATTACTTGTTGTGAATTACAGACTGGCCTCAAAGGGGGAAAGTTCATCTAAGTGTTGAAAAAGAGTTGAAATATATGTGTTTATAGCCATGAGGTTTTGCAGGTGAGTTCCTGTTTACCTGGTTTTCCATCTAAGTTGCAAAAAACGCTTTCCATTCTTTATGTAATTGCAGAACTTGCAAGTAATGAGCAGCAACATAACCTCCTGTCATGTCTGTCAAAATCATCTGTGTGGGTAGTACAAAGCTACTACTATTGTGAAGCCATAATACAGACAACAGCACAAGTGTTTTCTCTGTTCTCATACCTCTTAAGTAGACCTAGTATTTGCTGTCTTATCTACATTTCTTACTTTCACCATCAATATCTGCACTGCCAGTACACTTCCAACACCACTTATGGTCTTTTCACTTAGAAGATGAACACTGAATTGAAAAAAAATCACTCAATAAAGGAACCTGAGACACGTGGATGCATCTGCTACTGTATGTTGCCCGACAGACACTGCGTGATAGGCTACACATGAGCCTAGAACATAACACAATCTAACATAGCAATGCACAAATTGTGTTCAACCAAGTTTATTAGTCGGAAACAAGCCATGTTTTTAAACTGTGTTACGAATTTGTGATGTATGGCAAGTTGAAGGTGGAAAACGGTAAAAATTCCCGGCAATGGTACCAAATTTTTGGACACAAGTGATCAGCACAAGTATCAGAAACAGATAAAATTCCAAATCGTGTACTGACAGAAGAGAAACGTGCTTACAGAACTGTACAGGGGTGCTGATAAGTCCTTAGCCCGACCAGGAAGGAAACAAGCCACATTTCCCACATTTTATGGAACTTGAAGGTCCATTACCACATCCACAACAGTCCACCACCTGTCCCTACCCTAGCCGAAACAATTCATTCCTCTGTCCATCACACTTTTGACAGACGTAGCTTGTTTCCTTCCTGGTCAGGCTAAGGACTTATCAGCATCCCGGTATTTTGGATGACACAGAGACAAAACAATACGTACTCCAACATATCAAAAATAGGAACTAACCAAAAAACAAGTGGTCGAGTGGATATACCAGGGACGATGGAGAAAGAAGGCTGGCAGTTAGACATATTAACCCTTATCCTGCTAATGTGGAGAATAAGGTGAGCTCCTAATAATGCCAGCAGATGGCAGATGGGATTTAACTTGGCGTTTAAAGGGTTAAGGGGATGTGTGCAGATGCAGTGACAGAGGTACGACTGGAAGGATAGGGGATGGACTGAGAACATGATCACGTCATCGGCTTTGATCAAAGGAATATTAGTGCATGTTTAGCATTACATCACTGAATAAAATAATATATTTATTTATTAATTACAGTTATCCCTAATTGCCTTATAGGTGCATCTGCAAAGTGTGGCAGAAATTGACTATTAGTTTTGCAATGTCTATCCATCCTTCAGTCCACATGGAACAGAATTAACACCCACTAGTTGAATTTTCTTGAAACCTTATATTTGGGGAAAACTGTTTACACATTCTGATTCTGGTTAAAATTTGACAAAAGCAACAGACACTTTCCATGAAGACCTACATATATTATTGAAAATATCTCGCCATAATTGGTCTTTATAAGTAAGCCACACTGGGATTTAAGTGAGGTAATCACAGTGGCTGCAGAAACAGTTAATGATATAAACAGCCGATAATGATCAGTTACAATCCATGGTAACTGTTGTGAAACTGATGCCAAAAAATGAATAAGACCTGATAGTGCATGCTGTGTCAAATGCAAAAGGCACATTTCAAATAATCTCGTCTTCAATTTTTTTTTTCCTAAAATTGATACAAATTTAAAATCCAGGGAAAATAACAGAGAAATCATGCTAGAAACGTTATATGCTGTGGACATTCTGTAACTTGCAAATGTTTAACCTTACTTAATCAATTTGTATGAACCTAGAAAATAAACCTTTCCTTCAGTGTTTCAAGAAATCATTCCTACACTAACGTATACAGTGCTGCATCCCTCACCCACAAGTGAATGCTTTTATGTATATATATATATATATATATATATGTGTGTGTGTGTGTGTGAGTGGGCCAGGTAGCTCTGTCGGTATGGCGACTGACTACAGGCTGGATGGTCTGGGATCGAATCTCGGTGGGGAGAAGATTGTCCTCCCATCCAGACCGGCCCTGGGACCCACCCAGCCTCCTGTACAATGGGTACTGGGTCTTTCCCGGGGGTAAAGTGCGGCCGGGGCGTGCTGCTGACCACTCACCCCCTTCTAGTGCCGCGGTCATG
>Ga0136643_10019421_pt1 | contig 10270 bp, 9 predicted proteins | sample TergutLab28metaG_FD_96883 | JGI IMG/M metagenome (GOLD analysis project Ga0136643, IMG submission 96883) | Labiotermes labralis P1 segment gut microbial communities from Petit-Saut dam, French Guiana - Lab288 P1 (version 3) (version 3) | ecosystem: Host-associated > Arthropoda: Insects >... | reverse complement strand
CTGATGATGGATGTATTAATGTCCGAAATATGTTGAGCATAGAAGAAGTGAAATAAAACATAAAAACTAGTGACATCTAGAGTTGATCTCTTATTCTTCAACTTCCAAATATGTTCGACACTGCAGACACCTTGATATTCTAGTTGCACCAACGATTATCGCCTTACCGAAAGCTGTATCTTCTACCAAGTTCTATCACCACACACCATTTACGACCCTTCATTAAGCAGCGCAGTGAATCTCCCGTGACAAATGTTACAGCGTTTACCAAAACAATGTTATTAACAGTGCTAAATTAAAAAGTGACGCGATGGGGTATATTGAATAGCATAGATTTCGCACCAGCTTCATGACAATAAATTTACTGGTTCAGTAATTGAAATGCACACACGCTCCAATCAACATAGGAAAACGGAAAGAAGAAAATAAGATCGATAATATCAATCATCGACAGTATGGATTTAGTCGGAATTGAATCTGCGAGAACATGCGCCCTCGCCAACAATATTTCAGAAAAGCGCTCAGTATATATATATACATATTATATGTAGATATAGATACAGATATAGATATAGATATAGATATAGATAAATATAGATATAGATATTATATGTAGATATAGATATAGATATAGATATAGATATAGATATAGATATAGATATAGATATAGATATAGATATAGATATAGATATACTGGTAGCTCAATCGGAATAGCGACTGCCACGGGCTGGACGGTCCGGGAACGGTGCAGTGTGAAGTGAGGGGGCAGGGAAATGTGTGCGAGGTGTACGAATATAGTGTACGATAGAGAGGTGGATCGAAAGACACGGTGATGTGGGGGAGTAATAATGTCCCTTGTCCTATGAACACTCTGACTTCAGAGAGAAGCTGACAGTAGCTGTTACATATGTGCTGGAATGTAAGCAATGTACCTGAATAAAAGTATGTTTAAAAGAAATCCCGGGGGGGACGAGATTTTCCACCCGTCCAGACCGGCCCTGGGGCCCACCCAGCCTCATGAAAAATGAGTACTGGGTCTTTCCCGGGGGTAAAGTTCGGCCGGGGCGTGCTGCTGACCACTCACCCCCTTCTAGTGCCGCGGTTATGGAAGAGTAGAGCTATATCTGTACCCACCCTCTGGGCCACACCGGGCCTGTAACGGGATCACTTTACCTTTTTTATGTATAGATTATGTAAGTGTGTAATAAATGAACTTCAGTATTAATAGGGTATGTATCCTGGCTAGGAAAACATGCCCCTAATAATAAAATCTTAATCGGGAACTATATCAAATCCACCTACGCTTGGCTAACTTATGGAATAATTGTGAAGTGAGAGAGAAAACCAACAAGATGTAACAGTTAGATGTTTATTATCAATACTTTCTCAACATGTATTGATAATAAATATCTAACTGTTGCATCTTGTTGGTTTTCTCTCTCACTTCACAATTTGCTCACGATGCACGGTCACAGAACCCTAAAGCTTATGGAATAATCTTTTATCTTACATAGAAAAAACAATTGCAGAGAAACCTTGAAATACGTTTTCGCACTAAATATCGAAACCTAGACAAGAAATGAGATAATTTAATACGAAAACTAAACTAAATGGGATAACACGCTTTAAAGTTAGTAACATCGTATTGTATATGATCCATTTGCCGGCTTTTTTTTTTTCGCGACACCAAAATATATTCCCACTCTTTGTTAACAGTTTTAAAACTCGTGAAACTTTTAGTTGAATTTTAAATTAGCAGTGCTGTGCTTTACATTAATGGCACTGAGTGAATTTTTCAACGTAACAAATGAACGTGCGAACAGTGCCAAGATACTGCACACACAAGACCAACCAAAGAAAAGCGTATTTCTATACCACCACCACTGGTCTTATAAAAAAAAATTCCTGTATACAATGCGAAAGGATTTATTGGAGGGGGGTTCTAATGGTTTTACCCACAATGGCATTTTCATCCCAATAGCACAAATGGATGTGTCATTCCTACTTCCATGTCATTTCGCTTATCACATTACACAAAAACTGCTTGTTCCTTTATTTTCTGTTTCTATGGGATCAGACAGCACAGTCAGGACGGTGATGATGCAATAACCGTTGTTAACCATCAGCAGGAGAAAGAAGTTTCCCTTTAGAGATGGCCACGACGGACTGTGGGGCAAACCTTGACCCCTATTAAAGTATACGGTAGCAGAAGCGTCATGTTCATCACTGACTTCCATCTAGTGCCAATATAATTCATGGAACTATAGCTCCACTCTCCCCTCTGCCTGCATGGCGTGGTGGTTAATTAAATACAAGAATAGCTTTGCACAAACAGAACCATTTTCAACACTCCTCCAACTCGTAATTAGCGGGGGAGCGTCCAATATTATCTTCAGTCCAGACAATGGCCACTTTATGTTTCAGTGTATGGGTCTATTAATTCCGGCAAGTCAAAGTTTGTCTCTGCTCATTGTCATATGCAGTGCAAGGACGATGCTGTGTCGCTTTTATTTCCAATATTCAGCGCCAGTAATTCCTGTCGTAAAAATGGCCGTTTAACTCATAATCATATTCCCTCTGATCGCCCTTTGTTCTGTGTCCCCGCACTTCTTACACAACTAGAATGTTCAGCCGTCTTTATGACACCGTGTACCACTGAGCAAGCAGAATATTCTGACTTGTCTTCGCGAAATGAATGTCGTACGTTTAGCATTCAAACCTACTATCTAGAACGAATTTTCTCTTGCTTCTTCTCCGTTCTCTCAAAACAACAGACTGAATAATACGTCCCATTTAGACCACACGTACATTCTGTCTTGTAATTTCTCACTAATTATTTAGTTATCGCGTAATCAGTCTCCATTACATCATCCCAGCTGCTGTAATGAATGCGCGGTTTGAAACGACAAATAATGCAACTAGCTAATTCCATGGAGCCGAACCTCCCTTAGAAAGTCATACGTCCTCAGCTAGTCAAGAAATTCCCCATACTTTATGGAACCCGAAAGTTCATTATCACATTCACAAGCATCCTACACTTGCCCCTATCCTGAGCCAGATCAAATCATTCAGGATTCCTGTCCCCATTCTTGAATATCCGTTTTAATATTATCCTCCCATCTATGCCTAGGTTTCCATTTGATTTCTTTCCATAAAATCTCCCCACCAAAATCCTGTATGCACCTTTCCTGTGTCCTATATGTGCCACGTGTCCCGTCCAACTCATCCGTCTTCATTTAACCATCCTAATAATATCTGATGAGAAGCAGAGATCACAAATCTCCTTGTTATTTAGTTTTCACCGCTCCCCTGTTACCTTGTTCTTTCTGGGCCAAAATATCCTCCTCAGCACCCTACTCTCGAACACCCTCAGTCTAAGTTCCTCCCTCTGTATATCTTAACTAAACACCGGACTACAATTTTCGTTAGGAGTCCAAAAGAAAAAATTTAGCCACGTGATGAATTTAATTTTTCTAAAAATTTTTGGGAGGTCTGCAGCCCTTTATCGCATATCAACGAGCCGCTCCGTATCATATATATACATATATATATAGATGACTGAATTGGTCAATTTTTGCGTAGAAACTGCCTCCTACAGCTTGTAATTGAAGGATAGATAAAACGGGGGATAGAAGTGACAGGAAGACGAGGAAGAAGACGTAGGAAGCTACTTGATGACCTTAAAGAAAGGAGAGGATACTCCCATTTGAAGGAGGAAGCTCTAGATCGCACTATGTGGAGAACTCGCTTTGGAAGAGGTTTTGTACCCGTCTGTTAAATGACAGACTACTAAACGAATGAATGTAGGAGTTCTAGGGTATTAAGCATTTACGTTAGGGGTCCTTGGAAGTGTAGAGATTAAAAAGTTTCTGTATTTCATTGTTGTGACTCTTTCTATGTGCGCTTTCTAGAAGTATCATGTGAGTTGTAACGTTGCAACGACAGCTGTCTGATGCCTGTCATATTTTGGAGAGATATTCACCCAATTAGAGGCAAACAGAATTTCGAATTTTACACCAAATACAGCCGTTTTCTCAGTTCTAAGAAGAAAATGCAATGACTGACATCCATCACAGCCCAGTACAGCCAATGCCCCAAAACGGACTAACATTCAGATTGGTGATGCAGTAATATAAGTCAATTTTTGTCAGTGTGTAAGGAACGGTTTTGGGGAAATTGTATAAAGATTAACAAGCAAAGATATAAGTAGCAGAAACAGGGGCTTTAATCCTGCCAGAGGCTATACACAGTTAGAAGATACGAATAGAACAATGTTTAAGTTATTTTTAAAGTGAACTGGAAAAGGAAGAATAATTCAATACTGAAAGCGCTTGGGTAAACAACAGTAATGTTAATGTCTCGAGGACATCCGCGCAGGTCACAGCTATTTTATCACAGGATGAATGGTAATATTTATGCTTAGAGTGAACGAAAATAATTTTAAATGCGCGGAGTGCTGGTATATTAGTTCATACTGTCAGATATAAGGACGATGTGCATATTATTTACGTTTGAGTGTTGTGCCTTCGGGCCCAAGTGACGCTAGTCACGGACTGTCAAAATTATTCTTCGAATTTTCAATGGCCATTCCACGAACACAGGGCAATATTAAAATGAAAATATTTTAATATTTCAAAGATGACAGCGTGGGCGATTGATACCTTAAGTGGAATGTTGCAGTTCTGTCCCTCCGTGTTCGTAAATTCCCTGAAGATGGTATTCAGATGTCGATGCACGTATTATTTGGTGCTCTTAGTGAACTGAGTTTTATGAAACATATTTTATTTATTTTATTAAGTTAATTTGTTTGTTAACATACTTAATATAAGAAAATGCACGGTATTAATAACATAACATACAATATAATATAACATAACACACAATACAATATAACATAACATATAATATAAGACACTGCGGACACTTCCAAACGTGCTTAAAAATTAAATATATACATTTTTACATTATAAATTTTACCAATTTTCTTATTGTTAAAATTAAATTACTTTTAAGAATTTGACGTCCAAGTATAATGAAAGCATGGGAACACGATCTTCAACGTATTATTTCCTTTCGAACATTTTGGCTGTTAGGCTGTCGTAATTAGTTTTGATTTCAAATCTTAAAGACAGCGGTACAAAGAGTAATAACAATAACCAAAATCACCTAATTTCAAGAATTCCTGCTATGTCGCGTGGATTATATTTATTCTCTTTTCAATTAATATATTAATTTAGTTTCCCTGAATATTATTGGTTGTTCAGTTTACTGCTGATATTTTAATGTCCCGTCTGACAGTGACCATTTGTTGTGCAAAACATACTGAGGACTAATATTTCGAACACTCTGTATTCTGAATATGTAACTCTTGTTATGTTATGTTGCTGATTTCATAAATTCTTCCTTTTATGATCCTTCTTCCTCCATGCATTGCAAACGCACGTACGTTACGTGGGAGCTTATATTGCAAGGGGTTTATTGCGCTAAATGTGTGAGAATCGTAATAGACACTGAGAGAGAGAGTAAATTTATCATAATTAGAGGGATCAAATCTCATAATGTCATTGAGGACCATTATGAGGACAGTGTTGCCCTATTGGTGTGCAGTCTACCTCGCGAATAAACAAAAGTAATGGCACATACAGAGTGTTTCAAGACATTGTGTTACAATTTTGAACTTATTTCTTGAAGCCAGTTCGTAAAAAATGGATTACACTCTGAGCGATTATACAGGATAAGTAACGACTAATTACTTGCGGAAGTTTAAGCTAGAAGAATAAGAAAAATACACTTATTTTAAAAAGAAATGCATCTCACGTCCTTACACAATTCCACTTAACGTAGACTGTGCTCTACTGTCGGCTGGAGTGGCAGTGAGGTCCCAGAATTTACCAGCGCGGTAACCGAAGCTCAACCCCCTTGAATTCCGTGTGCAAGGACAAGTGACATGTCTTCTTCATGCAAGCACAAAGGGTACATATGAGGATTTAATTCATCGCGCTGTTGTTGCGTCAACACTAATCAGTAATGGACGCGATTTTCTTAGTCTTGCATTACCTCCTGTGTGACGAGCAAGAGTATATGTTATATCACTCAAATTTGCTCGTTTCCAAATCCGGGATCTGTGAAACCGTGTACAACCGTGGTGTCGTTGATAAAAGGTTTTTGTGTTATGTGGCAGTAACTTTTCTGTACACAGGGTCTGAAACCAGTCATTATAGAGTCAACGTTGTTACAACATTGTTTACACAAAATAATCCCGCGCATCAGGCCCTTTTAGCTTGAGATGAATTCCTGAAAAGTCCTGTATATTGATGTTGGATTTTTTTGCTATAATTTATTTTTGGATTTCTATATTTAATAATGTCTTCAGTCAATACGAATCTTGATTTTAACTTACATCCTTTCTTGACGCAGAATATTTTCATAACCCAATAATGTAAGCCAAATCAGCTAACCTTCTGTAAACAGCGTAGCTATTATGCAGGCCGTCTGCAGACTGCTCATAGAGTGAATGTTGACTGTCGCCTGAAACAGGTGCCACTTGTTGCTCGGAATCGAATCAGTCAGTTCACCGTAACGAAATCGATTCTAAAAATAGAGTTTCTTTTTTTAAGCGCCGAAGTTCTTTTTACGGTGGCACTTTGAATATTCCATATTTTCGGTTTCTGTTTTCACTCACTAGACAGTAATATGCTAAGCCACCAAGCATTGGTGAAGTACTAGGCTACTTCTGCCAGTTAACTTTTCAAGCTTGGTTTCATTATGAGGCAGTCCCCCTTAGGTTTTTTTTCTTGTCACCCTTCCTGGCAGTAACAGCTTTCCTCAAATCTTCCCGTTTTCCGCCCACTTTCGTATCAAGACCGTCATTCTAAATGAGACGATTTTCCCCATTGCTGCCCCACTTATATACCGTCATTCTAGTAAGCTCAATTCGAAGATGAAAGTAAAAGTTACAGTTATTTTTATCCACACCAGCGGAGAACTCATTCTTAACCTTGAAGATAGATGGAGGTGAATGGTCAACTTCAAGCCCGGCCGCTTTGCCCCACGGAAATAACTCTGGTACCCACTTAATAGGAAGCTGGGTGGGCCCGGGAGGTGACCTGGACGTGTGGGAGAAAAATCTTTGCCAATATCGGGATTCAAATCCCGGATAGCATAGCCCGTATCGTTGTCACTATACCGGTGACTCTATTCCTGACAAACAACATGAAAATTTAAGCTCTCCCTTGGTGAAGCGACGCTTATGGTAATTTGTGTGTTTGCAGTGGACGTGAGCCGTATAGAATGTGTTCTCCGCTTTGTGTTTTACTGATGCAAGTAATGAGTCACTGGAAATACAGTGTGGCGCGGAGCCGACTGACACATTTCAAATGGTCATAGATAATATATGGAAATAGGAAAAAATAAGCGAAACCGTCTATGTATACGTCTAAGTTTACTATTTATTACCCACATATTACAAGCTTATTTTCTGAATATCAGGCAGATGGCCTCCGTTTACATCAATGCATTGTTGCAAGTGTGTCTTGAAGTTGCCGTACACGCGCCTCCGTAGGTCCTCATCAATAGCCGCAACTTCGTCAACAATGGCTTATTTGAGTTCTTGAATAGTCATGATACGTCTCCGAAACACACGATCTTTCAGGAACCCCCACAGGAAAAAATCTGGTAAAGTAAGGTCGGGCGACCGAGCAGGCCAAGCGATGTTGTCGAAACTACGAACACAGGTAACATGTTGTTGCACGTTCCAACGCTCCATTGCGACTGACCACATGAAATGGCGTCCTCTTCTCTACCTTTTCTCTTCCCGCCAACCATGAAAGCTATCGCGTCGGCGCAATATTCAAATTTTAAATGTGTCAGTCGGCTACGCGCCACCCTGTACAAGGAGAATTTTGTGCACGGAGAGTCTAGGGAGGTTATAAACATAGGAATTCCTTCATGTTTTATAATCAGAAAGTTGATATCACAGTTTCGGAATTAGGAACATGTCGGCGATGCGAAACTTTGAATTTATAAGTGACAAACTGGACGTAGTCGTTAACTGTAACAGAGGAACATGTGTAAAACGAGTAAGAAAATGTCCGCAAGGCGTTAAAATTTGGTCCCCTTCTCTCTGATTTTCAAATGACTATAAAAGTTAAAGAATAAGCAGCATTGCCAGTATTGGAAGCTTGCCTTCCCACGTTTTACAGAACACGCTATTGTTACCGGCACGTCAGGTTCAAATCCTGATATGCACCGGCGATTCAGGTTCAATACCTGAACGGGCTCTATATAGATAGATTTTGTTTGTATAAAAATTTAACAAGGAAAACCATAGGAAGCATTGAGTAACTTGAGCCTGGGCAAAACATTTATTACATGTCTAGTTGGTAGAAGCTTTGCAACTGAGTGTTTCTGCATGAAACACAAGACGTTGTTATCGTGAGGGCATGATTCATTTAGTAGCAGCACCTATGTGTTCGTTTAACGTGAGTTAGATGTCCAGCGATTTAAATCAGCTACCAATGAGATTCGGTTTTCTAAAGAATTAATTCGGCCAAGAGGGTTTTTCTAAATTCGAATTGCAGCCAACAGCATTACTTGATACATAAAGGGGGTAGCTAGTTAAACGAAGGAGAAGAAGCTACGCGAGGAGACAATCTCTTTTGGACCGATAGAGTCACAACAAATAAACCTGAGTGCGCCGTAAAAACTTACAAGGTTTCGACAACAATTAATTGAAAGTCTTATTGTACAAAAGATTATTGTAAGTGACGTGTGCTTAATCAAAGTGCCGTGGATACAGCTGATAATGTGTTATAATATACCAATTTGTAATCTGAAAGTGAACTGCCACAAATAAATAAAAAAAAACCGGACCAAATTGTTGTGTTCGTCAATCAGCCAGTCGTAGCAGATAGTGGGCCTTGCAGTGACTTGCTACGTAGATTACCCTGAGATAAGAGCTTCAGGTTAACAGAGAAGAAAGGGGAAGCTACAATCCCACACCCACACGGGAATGTACAGTAGCACTATATATCTCCGTTTCCTAGCATCATATCTATAATAATTGGTTATTATTTTGTCTTGTTTTCCGCGTGGATAAAGTTTTCTCCGTGTCCTGGCAACGGATGCTTGTTCTTATATCGTAAACATATCACAAATGTACGGAGGTTTACATGTAAAGGGGGTGATATTTTTGTCCGAATTTAATCAAGAGGGCAATACGACAAAAACTTTGGTAATAATATCTAATATAAAGTTTCACGAATATCTGTCAGATGGGAGTCGACTTGTTCCAAATGCACGGAGGAACAGACGGACGGACAGGTGGATGAACGTACAGTGAAACTTGACGAAGGTAGTGGATATACTTACTTACTTACTTACTTACTTACTCACTTATTCAATGGAGCAGAGTCCTTCTTGACAAAGTAACCGGTTCGCAGCTAGTCAAGAAATTCCACGCATTTTATGGAACCCGAAAGTTCATTACCGCATTCACAATTGTCCACCAACTGTCCCTATCCTGAGCTAGATCGATCCAGTCCATACCTCCACATCCCATTTCCTGAAGATCCATCTAAATATTACCGTCCCATCTACGCCCGGATCTTCCAAGCTGTCTCTTTCCATCAGGTTTTTCCCACCAAAACCCTTTATAAACCTCTACTCTCCACCATACGTGCTACATGCCCCGCCCGCCTTATTCTTCTCGATTTCGTCACCCGAACAACATTGGGTGAGGAGTACAGGGAACGTTTTAGCTGCTTCTCGCAAATTTCTTCGCGAATGTGCCCAAAAGTAGTTATGTAATTGTGCGAGTGCACACAGAGTTATGCATTTTTAGTGACTTGAAATTTCCTACACGTACCTATCTATACGAAAGAACTTAAAATACTTAGTTGTCGTTATAACTTACTTCTTTAATTTTATCTTCTTTTTGGGGGGAGGGGGGGGCTTGTACTGACTTTACAGAATACACGATGGTTGGAAACGCAGACTGTGCACATTCAATACGTGCGTTCATGTAGGGTCCTATCAGCCAGAGTTTAAAGTTTACTCGAATAAAAACGTTATTTGCGACTCGAACAAATAGAGGAAACTCGCAGGAATGTAACTGGTATTCCATTCTTATCATTTCTGTTTGCCTTATATATTGGCTGCACTGCCACGAATCGATCAGTAGACTTAGCCAGGAAAGTTTTGTCTAGACTGAACACAACTGTCGTGATACCAGCCAGGGATCAGTCCGTCGTTTGTTTGCCTGCTACTATTT
>Ga0136643_10019420_pt1 | contig 10270 bp, 7 predicted proteins | sample TergutLab28metaG_FD_96883 | JGI IMG/M metagenome (GOLD analysis project Ga0136643, IMG submission 96883) | Labiotermes labralis P1 segment gut microbial communities from Petit-Saut dam, French Guiana - Lab288 P1 (version 3) (version 3) | ecosystem: Host-associated > Arthropoda: Insects >... | reverse complement strand
TAGTGTGCATGTTCCAGGAGGGACGGATTTCGTACCTCAGGTTAACACGTGGAGTTAGGCAGGCCGCGAACACTCGCAATAATCCCCGCGTCAAGTGTACTGGAGATTATTGTGCATAAACAGCGAATAATGATGTTACAAGTGAAATGTATGGAGTTCTACTCTCGTGATTGTGGGTCTCTTCATTACCACGCTCACTGATCGTCCAGCTCGATTCAAAGCTGCTCGTCACCTTTCTAGATAATTCTGCAGACTGCAACTCGAGCACAAAGCAGCTACTCTTGCACTCATGACCCCACACATTGCTCGTGCGATAAACATTTAGCGCGACCACATACAAACAAAAAGAAATAGAAGGAACCTACAATTCCTCCCATGCCTGGTCTGCTTACTAAGAAATAAAAGTGCAAAAAAAAAATAGTACGAATTACAGCAAGGCGAGGAATCAGCACAATGAAATAAGTGTATGACAGTACATACCATAATCCTGCAGAAAAGAAAAACAATGTCTACAGCAGCAATATCCATCAACTATACAACATAACAGGTTCGCCTGCAAGTCTGTTATAACTTCCCTTAGAATTTCGCCTGTCTCTGGGCTTCGAGTATTATGAATCACTGACGAGCTTCTCGAGTGGTTTATCAATAAACAAGAGTGCTGAAGTTTACTTCGTCTGTTCTCTGAAGACCCTCAACCTGTCACTACGCTATTATAAATAACAGCTACGAAGTTAATTTCACGGGTGTTATAGTCCTACAACGTACAACCGCAGTCCGGCCCGCAGGAGGCGTCATTTAACATCGGTGAATTTCCCAAGAGACGCCAGTTTATGGCCGTGCCTCACCCGTCCGTATGTGAATGGCGGTGACCAAGACTGTCCAACAGTTTCGTCTCTGTACATACGAGTACAGCGAGCAATATGAGAAGAAAAGTGGGGTCGCTTGTTTACTTAAACGGAATGCCAGACCAAGCGACTGAACTTCACCGGCAGCTGTCCACATTACTCGCACTGAAGCTGATTCATAAGATTCTTATTCATGTACATCATTTAGCCGTTTTTCTAACACTGTAAACCGATCCGACCCCCCACACAAGTACTTTTATCGCCTCCACAAGAATAAGTTGTTCAGGTCCGCTCAGTGTTCAACGGGTTGGGAAATCGATGAATCGGATTTCTATGTCCAGCAGAGTTAAGAGATATTTTTCTAATTCACAAGAACCGAGCCGGTTCTGGGGTCCACCCCGCCTCCTATGAACCCAATACCGGGGGTGCTTCCACCGGAGGTACAGCGGCCGGTCCGTGAAGCTGCCACTTATACCCATCTAGTCCGCGGCCATGTGTTAGTGTAGCTATACTTCCTCTCTCCCACACGTGTTCGCCACGTTTAATTACGCACGGAGACATTACATTGCTTACGCACTATGACATGGGTGTCCAAACCGCGGCCCGCGAAGTTGTATTATGAGGCCCGCGGCCACATCTGTAAACTGCGTATATTCTACAAAAATCGTATAATAATTCCGGCGGCAAGTTAAACCGCTTCGTGTTATTTTTCCAAGTGCCGCCCGCGAACCAACTGACAGTAACGACTGCGGTCCTTAGCCACAAAAAGTACGGAGACCTAGGTACTTATCCCTGAAGCATTAGGCGGGAGTGGAGAAAAAGGTCGACGCATTCTTGACCTGGTGATGATCAACGCAAGACAGGAGACCTACACGTAAAAAGCAAAAATATGCCTTCCTGCTAAAACTGCTGATTCGTAATTCTGTGAGAGACCTGGCGACTGCCCACGGAGCGCCACATTGAAGCCTATGCAGCTGATAAGCCATAAATAAAGAGCTAAAATAAGATTGGTACGTCTGTCACACTGGTTATTTGATATGGAAGTTCTCCAACCCCGCCGATAATTTGGAGTTCCAACTGCCTGGTAGTGTGACGAGGTCTATGCGCAGCTCATGGCATAATTATGCACATCTGCAAACACACTGATGCTCTATGCACTGGTGCATACGTACGTATCCATCTGCCGTAGATCGCGGCAATAAAAGCATAGACGGTACTCTTGGGGCTTCTTAGTCTTTACGGAAACGATATACTATGATTTCTCTGCAAGAAGGTACAGCCACTTAAAAGATATTCTATCTATTGATCAATGTGTGTCTGTGACCTTTCCGTTAGCTACACGCCCAGCGCTCCAGAAAAGACCATTAGGGTCCAAAACATCAGAAGGGTAGAGCTGATAACTACAGAGAATGAAATGTATAACAAGTTTCTACCAAAAGCAGATCAGCAAGCGTTCCAACGTATTTAATAGCACTACGGACATTTCCTTTCGGCGGACAGATTTGCGGTAGGGGTAAAGAGTTGAACGGCTGACGTCAGGAAGGTCCATTGCCGTTGTTAGTCATCCCACCTACAGTTTCTCAGTTGGTGTGTAGGTTTAGTGTTCTCTTACAGCACACACGTCTGTCCCGTTTAACAGTTCCTGTGTTGTTCTGTAGTAGGTTTGTTTTTGTTGTTTTACAGCAGGCCTTTCAATGCTGTTTTATATTTTCTTTCTGAAAGCGTGTTTCTGGCTTTCTTCCCTTTTCGAACTTTTCTTTTTATAACTCCCACGTTGTTTTCTAGATTCAGCGTTGTTATTGTGTTGGTTTATTTTTGCGCAGCTGCTGTAACGCTGCAATGTCTGCTTGTAGTAACGAAACTTAAAAATTAAACTGTGCATAGGTGAATGGTGTAACTTATTATTGCTTTACTTTGATTATAAGCCCCCAGGGATTGTAAGATGCACCCTGATTTAGTAACAGGGTTTCAGAAAAAAAAAACACGTACATAAGAACAGAAATGGCCAATATTTAGATATAAAACTTACGGTATTAACAAAAACAAACTGACACAAAGCTCAATATGTCAATGAAACAAATTTTTCTACTACACGTATTAATTACCCACTTCCCCAATGTGACCATAGTCACAATCCGGTTTACAGATTCTTCTAAGTCGCTTTTTTAATCTGGCAAGTCGAGATCAGACCCATCTTATACGATATCATCTTCTGTGCTACCAGAGCATCTGTATGCAGCATTTCATGAACGATAACCAAATGTTCAAAAAAATGCCAACGGCAATTCCACATCCGGAAAGTTGATTGCACGAATGGTTGCAGGACGCCACGGTGGGCCCAAGTGCAAAAGTCGAACCGTGGCCGATGGATCTACCTTCATCGCTGAGTATGAGTTATATAAGACTTCCCCTGAACTTTGGCCATACGTCCACCATAATTCTCTGACATCGATTCTTGGACATCATAAAATCTGCAAGGCACGACTATTTCCGAGTGCTTATTAGTAGAGAAGAAATAAGTTTAATCAAAATATTTTCGTAATATACTACATACTTGCAACGACATTTTTGGCACCTTTAACAACAAATTAGGGCCCGCGGTGGCGCAGTTGGTTGAGGCACTGCGCCTCAAGCCGGAAGGTCGCGAGTTCGATTCCCGATGGTGTCATTGGAACTTCTCATTGACATAATCCTTCCGGCCGCACTATGGCCCTGAGGTCGACTCAACCTCTAACAGAAATGAGTACCAGGAATATTTCCTGCGGGGGTAAGGGCGGCCGGTGCGTAGGGCTGACCTTACCACCTTCACGTGCCGATTGTGAAATCTGTGAGCCTCAAACTCCTGGAACCCTCAGGGTCTGTCCAGGTCTGTAATTGGATTGCTTTCCTTTTTAACAACAAACTGGTCACATTTCATTGCAAAAAATACATTGCATCACCAGTGTTCACTTTCGCCATCCAGTGAGAATGTCGCGAACCTGTTTCGGTCGATATCTGGAGCCATTAAGACAGTCACTCAGAGTGACAGGAGAGAGATGATGACATGTCAAGCTACGTACACAACTAGCGTACGAAGACTTTCTCAGCTGCTGCATTGTTAGGAACTTACACGAACACGTGTAGGGAGCACGTGAATAAAAAAAAAAGTTGTAAAACAAAGCTGCACAGAACCGTGGTGGGAGAATATATCTCGAGGACGGGGAGCACCTCCCTTGACAGGGATGCTGTGGTCTCTTCTGTCCCCACCTGGTTGGCCGCATATTTCAAACAAACACGTACTTCAAATCGGTTCTTGATTTATTTAGCTATGCTTTATCCTCCACCTGCTTATCCTGAAATATAGAGAAATTTTTCCGTGTTATCAAGACAGTCGAAGAGCAAACCTGTCTCGCAACCAATATGTAAGGGTCAAGGTGAGGTCGGAAGAGAAAAAGCAATACAACCTTTCATCGTAACACATCTATAAATCATGTTCTCTTTTATGGAGGTAAGAACATGCATTTTTTACAAGAATCTTGCAATCAAGTGCTCAGAAAAAAAATCGGACTTCAGCCGTGGAAGTTAAGTGTCAAATGTTTCTTCGGCCTCAGCAACAACCTCACAGAGAACGTAAGTATGCATTATTTCTGAAGATCAGTAACGACGAGGTACCATAATTTTTGGTCGGTCTTCAGGTAAAATGTCCATTATTTTTGTCCGATTGTAACCGAAATCGGAGGGAAACGAGAAATTGTAGTAAAATGTCCTAACATGAAACCTCACGAACATCTCTCCGGCGGCACTCGCACTATTCCATGCCGAAATACGGACAAACATCACGAGTTTAATAGTCCCTTTCCTCAGTCGCTTGGGGAAACCGCCTAAAAGAAAGCCATAAGCAAATATGTTCTTATAGCACCGAGTGGGGCCGGGATAGCTTACGGACTGGACGGTCCGGGTATCGAATCCCAGTGGGGGCGAGATTTTTCGTACCCATGCAGACTGGTCCTGAGGCCCACTCAGCCTCCTATGCAATGGGTACCGGGTCTTTCCCAGGGTGCAAAGCGGAAGGAGCGTGGCGTTGACCACCCAACCCATCTAGCACCAAGGTTAAGGAAAAACTAGATCTATACCTCTACTCCCCCTCTGGGCCTTCGTGGCCTATCTATTCTAGGGTGGACTCTACTTTATACTTACCTTTACCTTTTACCACCGACTCTACTGAACAGCCCAAAGTCCCGTCACTTAACTGCACTTTTGTAGCTGCAGTCAACTTAAACGGCAAGATAATCATGAATAGTGAGAGGATGTTGAAATGGATGGGGGTGGCCATGGCCCATCTAGTAGTAATATCCTGACAGTCGTTTTGCGAAACTAAATAAGCCACGATAAACCATTTTTACGACAGATAGTAACTAACACACAGCGGGTACAACCCGACTAAAGCTCGCAGCGTCACCGCACACACCAAACAGCTTGATGTGGGTTCCTGTGACAATGCTGTTCAATTTCGGTTCGCCTGCTAGCCAATTAGTTTTTTTTTTTTTCCAGCACCGCGAAAACTTGACAAGTACACTTTAAAAATTCAGAATATCAGGGATGTAAATGCCTTTTTTTTATACTGGTAATTTAACACTATGCCGCACTGAGCAGAGCCACGAAGTTCGTAATCTTCCACGATGTTTCTCGTACGATCATCTCTGCCAGCGGGCCACAATTTCCCACACGAGTTCTACAGCCAGAATTGTGATTTACATCTTATCGTGCAACCTTCAGCTCAGTCGTAGCGCTGTCAGGCTTTAATTGAATCACCGTTTTTAAATCTAGAGACTGACATAGACCGAGCACTCTCGGCCTCGCATCGGCTGTCACTTGTCGTCACTAATCCCCGTTAAGAACTTGCCGCCAGGCTGTGCAGAGGACCCTTTACATCCCTCATTTGATACTGAATAGTCCAATTCATGGAACGCGGGCATACGCTTTTAAGTATGTCATCCATTTTATCTCTCTAATATCGACGTTCCTTCCCTGAGGTGAATATTATACGAGCCACTCCTCAACTCAGGAGTGTACAGAGTATAGACTACCAAGTAGCAGCATACGAGATAATGTCCGCACGGCAGGCCACGTTCCACATCCGAAACTACTGAAAGGATTTAGAATAAATTTGGCATGGAGAACTCATATTAAAACCGTAAATATGTATGTCGTTCAGATCTGTGTGTTTCATTTAAATAGTTTTTAGATAACATATTTAATAAAAACACGTAAAACCGATGAAATCGTACAATGTGCGAAGGAAGCATTCAAATAAGTCAAAAGAAAGCAATTTTTGCCTCTAAACAGCTTTACATTTGTACTGGAACAACATGATAAATTATCAGACATAATATAATGATCATTCCTTAGAAGATACTAAGGTTCAAGTTTTCTGTGGCATAACGTTGTGTCGACTGGTTTACTTCCCGGAGAGGCCTAGTGCCTCCATTTTCACACACTAATCTTGAAATACTTGCACTCTGAAGACGGAGGCAGTAAGCTCGTCCGAAGCGCCGCTAGATATTCAACTTTTAAATCAAGGATAATCATGACAAATTTTGTCCGGAAATTTCGGCGTCCGTTGGGTGACTTCACTAAAGCAAATCGTCGCATTCTAAACGTTGGGTTTACAAGTATGGCCACTTTTTGTATCATAATTTAATTATTAACAAACAGAACAGACGAAAAGTCGAATACAAATCCAAATTTCCAAGTTGTTCCACTTCGCCCAGAACTGAAAATTACTTTATTCTATTTCTGATCAGAATGGATCGTAACCTCAACCTTTTTTTCAACAATACTGAGCTCGGCCACGCAGTCCAAATGCCGTTCAGGACATTTCACTCAGTTCCAAGATCAAGTAATATGAACCGCTACCATAACCAGCTGGGAGCATGGTGATCTCGGCTACCACACTGTTCTAACATTAACACATCTGATTATTTTTTGTGGGAATTTCTTACGGATCATATCTATGGAAATCAAATTCATTACTATAATGATCTGCAAAGTGACATAAGCAGTTACCGGAAGCAGCGATACAGATGCTTTTGAGGCAGATACTGTAAATTCTCCTTACGCGTATACGCACTGTTAGTGAAGTGAGCTTGAATATGCTGATCATGCAGTGAAGTAACATCCGGATCAGTTGTGGACACAGGCATAACGGGCAAACCTTGATGCAAATACCTATGATTTTACTTTTGTAAAACGATTGTTTAACTCAGAGTTATGTGAAATATATAAAATGATTGGCCCTTCGCACATACACCGTGTTTAATAACTTTATTTCTTGCATCAAATTAAACACGCTCTTTCTACATTATAAAGACCATTCTGTTATTTTATTATAAGGAAATAATCGTTTGAGGGTTGTTTGACCGTGCATCTTAACTCATGAAATAGAGTGAAATGCCAACTTGATGCAACTAGGTAATTTTTATAGATGTATTCTTAGCTCTACGTGTTTCGGGTACATACGCCCATCATCAGGAGCATTAGATGTTGAGTTGCAGCATATGGTTTTCTGCGCCGAGTTTTTGAATGGGTGGTGTTCTTGAGAGGCGCTGCGTAGGTCGTGTGTACGGTGCGGATGGTGCCGTGCGACTCGCATGGTACCATCCGCACCGTACACACGACCCATCCAGCGGCTCTCAAGAACACCACCCATTCAAAAACTCGGCGCAGAAAACCATAGACTGCAACTCAACATCTAATGCTCCTGATGATGGGCGTATGTACCCGAAACACGTCGAGCTAAGAATACAACGATAAAAATTACCTAGTTGCATGAAGATGGCATTTCACTTTATTTCAGAAATAATCGTTGTCTACTCTCAGAATCACACAGAACAGCTATATGAGAATAGGGCAGAATTTCCGAATATTCAAGCACGTGGTACATACATTTATTATTAAGCTTTAAAGGATTAAACGTGACACAAATTTTTCATCACGCTGAAAAATGTTGAGGAACTACTGTGCTAAATGCAAAAAGAAGATCAGGCTTGGCGTTCTGAAACACACAGAACGTTCGGAAGGTGATACGTACATGTCCAAACATTGATTTCCCGCGGGATCACATGCATGGCGTCAGTATCAGCAACCACACATGAGGTCAAGCCCTCCGGAATGAAGCAAGGATTACTGAAAATATCGCACTATATTACCACGTATTTGTACTACTTATAGCCCTTTACAATAACGACGTGCAGCCATCCAGCACTTCGACAGCTGCACAAAATTCCCTATCCAACTCGCTGCAGGTAACGATTCCAACTTTTGGTTGGTGTGTTCAAAAGATTGCAAGGTAAAAGATTACTCAAGAGAAGATGGATAGGCATGGGAGATATCCACTACTCCATTTTGTTTATGAGGCTAATCAGCTGGGTAAAACAAATATCTTAAAGATAAAACTGCAGCATTTAACATCGGATGATATACACGATGACAAGAGAAAACTAACACACCTAATACACTCTCGTCTCTTCACCAGGCACATGACAAGCCACTGCATATTTTGGTTACGAAAGAAAATACTGTATATTCTCGAATCTAATCCGCACCGTTTTTACAGTTTCAGAGGGCTAAAAAATCAGATGCGGATTAGAATCGCGTGCGGATTAGATTCGCGGTCGTGAGCTGGATTTTGGAAAAATGATGGAGCTGGCAGTTAAATGGCCACTTCACACACGGCGCGTTAGTCGGATAACGGTTAAAGCTTTGGTAATATCCAATATTATGCAATCACTCTGCCTTGTAGGCAAGGGGCGGTTGAAAGAAATATGCGGATTAGAACCGGGAACTAACTTTTTTTCGTTTAAGAAATCGGTAAAAACTAGTGCGGATTAGATTCGGGTGCGGATTAGATTCGAGAATATACGGTATCACTTGGGAAACGTAAAAGCTGCTGATATCGAAACAGTATTAAAATGAATGTTATATAAATAGGATGTAAAGATACGAAGACTTGTCTGTCTCGGGGTAAGAAAGCTAGTGGATTCTTGTTAATGCTGCAAAGAATCTTGAGGCTGTACATATGGCAGAGAGAAACGCCGTTTCCACTGCAGGTAAATGAGTTCCTCACACAGCCTGTGAGGTGGGACAGCTCTAGGCGATGTAATGGATTTGAAGTTTAAGCGCATGGGGAGAAGAAAAAAATGAGCCTACAGTGGGCAAAATAATTTACGTATTAAAAATGAGGAAGTGGCACTCGTCAATCGACGATGAGATGGAAAGATACTATCAAACATCGTGTTAAATAAACAAATTATGGGAATGTAAACTCGATTGTATAGTCCAATAAGTTAAACTTTCGGACTTTACTGTCATTATAATGTACTTAGGCGATGACTAACGTGGAAACAACAGTTCTGAACAGTCTGTCGAAATTGTGTCTAAAACTGCACATTAATTTCACAGACACTACCTCGCGTACTTGATTTTTTCAACAAATAAAAGTACCATCATTACTTCTAGACGCCCTTTCGGAGATAGCGCAAACCTCTGAAGCGCCTGCATTTAGATTATCCCGCAAAGCTGCCAGGTCGAAGAAGTTGCCTACCAGTCATGGTGTAACTTGCGGTTATCAGATCAAGATAGACGCACGGTCATTAATATTAAGCAGACAAGACTTCAGATACTTCCACGCTATACGCACATTAACACACGATGCCCGCGCGAGGATTAACGTCATCACGTTACCAGGGACGTAACCAGTCTTCATGAACTTCTCGACGTAGAGGGATATCCTTCATCACTATGCGATGACACAGGACACTGAAACCTGCAGCAATATTCATTCATGTGCGTTAAAACATAATGGATTTAAAATAAAATGTCACTAACACAGTTTTAAGGTGCCTAATACAGTCCTACTATACAAAACAGAGCTGTAAGCAACACACAGTTTACTTTCCTGTCGCGTAGATTTTCTAGTGCTACATAACAACCAGTGCTGTTACTGTTTGTGAAGAGCTAGTCACCTAAGAACGTAGTGTCGATGAATTACATATGTCGGGTACAAATTCGAAGTTTCGTGCCATCACCGCATGTCCAGTTGTTAATTTACAAATAGTAGTTCATATGGAGAGAGAGAGAGAGAGAGAGTGTGTGTGTGTGTGTGTGTGTGTGTGTGTGTGTGTGTGCATACACAGGGTTATTCGAAATGATTGTCGGAGTTTTAACAACTTGTCATACACAATACACGTGAGATAGCAGTATACGTATTTTTTTATTTAATAGAACAATACTCCAAGTTTCTGTTACATACCTTACAGTTGCGCTATATGTGCACCCTTTGTGGTTCTACAAACATCAACACGATAATCGAGTTCGTTCCAAACTGTTTGTAGCATGTCAGAGGTGATGGTTTCAATGGCCGTTCTGATTCGTACCTTCAGTTCCGG
>Ga0136643_10019419_pt1 | contig 10270 bp, 4 predicted proteins | sample TergutLab28metaG_FD_96883 | JGI IMG/M metagenome (GOLD analysis project Ga0136643, IMG submission 96883) | Labiotermes labralis P1 segment gut microbial communities from Petit-Saut dam, French Guiana - Lab288 P1 (version 3) (version 3) | ecosystem: Host-associated > Arthropoda: Insects >... | reverse complement strand
GCTGACCACGTGACACCCCTCTATCCGCAAAAGTTGGCACTAACTTCGCCGACAGGCGGCGGCCGCTCTGTCGGTATAGTTCGCGTGCGGACTAAGGCCACGGAGTTTAGTTTAGTTTAGTTTTCCATATACTTCTCCCCTCTACGGCTTAGTTTAGTCCCCTCCTTCTTCCACCTGTTCCTTAACTTACATCTTCTTGTTAATTCCCTAGAAGCCACAGTGCTTTCAGTCTCCTTTTTCTGCATTGCTGTGTGAATTAGCTGTTTTCTGAGTGTGGGTTCAGTAATTCGTTTCTACAATCTGTTCTCTACGCTCCACAAAATGACACGTCTTGTAAGACTGAAGTCAACAAGCATAATATTAGCACAACTACTGCATTCTAGCGACAGATGTGGTATGTCGCAACTTGGCGGTTGGCGGGTGTCCGTAATTCTTGCACAAAGCTACGGAGACAGGTAAATTCACACCACAGCTGATGCAAAGTGATGCATCTCCTGAGTATTCTCTTTCATTTCGTCTGGTGACAAAAGAAATATTATGAATGTTTTGGTGTCTAAAATCACCATCTTCCCCCGTACGATGATCCTGATGGTTAGCATGAGTGTCCGAAATAGATTCATTTCCAATTAATGTTTAAACGAATGCATCCAGAAGAAAAGCGAAAGATTCACTCATATTACAAACTTAATATCAAGATGTAAGTCCTATAAACGTTTGCCGGGATAGCTCAGTCGGTATAGTTACTCGCTACGCGCCGAAAGGTTCGGGGATCGAATCTCAGTGGGGTGAGATTTTCCGCACAAATCCAGACCGACCTTGGGCCCCACCCACTCTCCTATAGAATGGGTACGGGTTCTCTCTCCGGGGGTAAAGTGACCGGGGTGTGGCGTTGACCACCCACCCCATCTAGCGCCGAGGTTAAAGGAAGAATAGAGTTATACCTCTACTCCCCCTTTGGGCCTTCGTTGCCTGTTCTAGGGTGAACTGTACCTATACTTCACCTTTAATCCTATAAATTCCATACTCGGATTGCAATGTGTGGGATTTTAATTTCTTTTGACTTCACGCCTTTGAAACTAGCAGAAACGTACCGTTCTTTAGAAGGTCGCCAATGTCACGTGCTTAGCTCATTGCCTCACAGTTCAGTGTCTCCATATTCCTACGGGACCGTCTGGAATGTAAAGTAATTGAAGCCGTATTTTCTGACTTACAGCGACTGTTAAATAAAGTACAATACCAAAGGCCTACGTGTTTTATATACAGAGCCACTTATAAAGTCATTGTATAAGTTACATTACTTATTTATTTACTTAATTATTAACTTGCTTACTCATTACTTACTTACTTTACTTACTTACTTAATTATTTACATACTTACTTATTTGCTTACTTCCATACTTACTTACTTACTCAATTAATTACTTACTTATTACTTACTTACTTAACTACTTACTTACATACTTACTTACTTACATACTTACTTACTCACATACTTACTTACACACTTACTTACTTACTTTACTTCCTTATATACATACTTACTTAATTACTTACTTATTTACTTACTTCATTACTTACTTACTTATTACTTAGCTACTTATTTATTAACTTATTATTTACTTACTTACATACTTATTTACTTGCTTACTTACATACTTACTTACTCACTTATTTAATTACTTACTTATTACTTACTTACGTACTTACTTTACTTACTTAATTACGTACTTACTTCATAGAACAAAGTAATTCTAGAGACGCTAACCGGTCCTCAGCTAGCCAAGAAATTCCCCGCGTTTTATGGAACACAAAGGTTCATCACAGCACACACACGTGCCCGCCACCTGTCCCTATCCTAAGCCAGCTCGATCCACTCCATGCCATAAGTAATATTAATACTGTAAATTAATTACGATAAGTGAAATTTGGTCTAACCACCGCGTAATCTATTTATTCCTAATATCGAAACACGAAAACTGTTGGCTTCGGTTGCTGAATAATGAGACGCACAAGAAAAATCTTGCAGTTCATAAAAGGCTGCGAAGAAGCAATTTTTTTTCCTCAGGAAAGAAGAAGGGAAGAAAGAGGAAGTGGATAAATGACGTGTAGAAATGAAGGAGGAATAACAATTTGAGATGAAAAAGGAAAAAGAAAATTGTATGAAGGAACAGGAAGCAGAAACGTTCAGTTCATTTTTATTTTTTTCTTTTAGATTTTTTTCGCCCATTTGGAAAATACGAAATATTGGAATATAAAGGATCAGGGTGTGAGAAAATACAGGAGAATTTACTTCAAAGTCGTCGTCTCTTTGTAAAGAATTCTGATTACGACATAAATTGCAGCTTTATATTGAAAAAAGATAAGTTAAGTGCCTCTTTTTAAGGAAAAACCATCTGAACGAAATTAATTATACTTCTTGCAGTCTGAATGTTACAAAAGTTCTACCTTATAATTTATAGACCTCCTGCTGCTTTACAAAACGTGCTAATTAACACAACATAATTCAAAATATGACTGTGACATACGAATTACATTAAAGGTTTTGCCCGATGTTAATTAAAATTTATCACTTACACTCGGAGGGGGACTAATTGACGTGTGAGGAAAGATCAACATTTTTATTCGAAATGTCACTTCAGATCCATGACTTCACAACAACGAAACAGAAACTTACATTAAAAATGAGTAAATGAAAGGTGGTTTACCTTCTATTCAGACGAGATTAGATGAAGTCTTGTACGATGCATATTAGAAAGGAATTGATTGTGGCTTATTTTACGGTAATTTCCCAGAATTTGTCGGAATGAACTGTGAAAAAAATATGAGGTCAAAAGGTAAAATAATCCCTATAAAACCCTGGACAGACCCTTAGGTTTCCAGGAGGTTGTGCCCCCAAGAATTTCTAGACAGCCGGCACAGGAAGGTTGGCAAGGTTGTCAGCCCTACACACCGGCCGTCTTTAACCCCCTCAGGAAATATTCCTTTAACCCCCTCAGGAAATATTCCTGGTACTCAATTTTGCTAGAGGTTGAATCGATCCCAGGGCCATAATCAAAGTAGAAGTCCAATAACAAAATCGGTAATCGAAGCCGCGACCTTCCGGCTTGTAGAGCAGTTGCTCACTCAACTGCTCTACTGCGTATTGTCGTTAAAAGGCAAATTTGTTCCTATGCTTGCCATTGCAATATATGGAGAGTGATATTACTCTCGTCTTGCAAGACGAGAGAAAGAAGTCCAGCGAGCCAAAGCAGGTCCTTTATGCATTTCACTTTAACTACTAACTTTCAAGAGCTGCTGCACAAAACCGATATCGTTGGCCCGTATACTTCAAGAGGAATATCTAAATCGATCGAGAGACCTATATGAGGTCGGTCTAAAACGTCTATTCCTTTATTCCGTCAGCAAAGTGGCCTCAAAAATCGAGACATTCGTTAATACCGAAATATTTTAACTTGTCAACTAAACTACAGTCCTTTTGTTTGGCACATAAACTTGTTGTGTGTAAAGATGGTTTATAATACTGTTTTTATAAGATATTTATAGAATTTTACAATATAAATTTTGTATATTGGTATATTTATGACTTGTTCCACATTTTTCTGTTTTTATGTCACACTAGTGGATCCATGGAATGTATGTATGTATATATGTATGTATGTGTGTGTGTATGTATGTATGTGTGTGTGTGTATGTATGTATGTACTTATGTATGTACGTATGTATGTATCTACGTATGTATGTAAGTATGTGTGTATTTGTATGTATGTATGTGTGTATGTCTGTATGTATGTGTGTGTGTATGTATGCATGCATGTATGTGTGTATGTATGTATGTATGTATGTGTGTAAGTATGTGTGTATGTATTTATGTATGTATGTGTGTATGTATGTATGTGTGTATGTTTGTATGTATGTATGTATGTGTGTATGTGTATGTATGTATGTATGTGTGTATGTATGTATGTGTATGTATGTATGTATGTGTGTATGTGTATGTATGTATGTGTGTGTATGTATGTATGTGTGTATGTATGTATTTATTTATGTATGTATGTATGTATATAGAAGAGAAACTTACATTAAATGTTATAAGCTCAAACCCAGCAGTGACTTTAATCCAACAACGGCTTTTTCTTCAGAACAGTACATTTGGCAACGCCGCTATTCTTGGTTCTGCTCGTGCTTACAGGCAACCAAATTGCGACGTGAAACCCTGTGCAGTATGGCGAGTTTATGAAGAAGCATTAGAAATAACCTTTTCTTTCCGTAGAATAGGTTTTTAAAACGGAAATGAGTCAAGCAGAACTTTTTCTGTGTCTCTCTTTGTGTTTTCTGCTGTCGTAGAATTTTACGAGATGCTTTCAGTTTACTGATCCGTTCGCTAGAGCGTAAAAACGGCAATCTCGCCGTTGTATTGTGTCTGTCCTTCTTTCACAATGCAATAGAATTAATAACATTTAAATAAACCTAAGACATAATCTTTGCTAGATTGTAAAAAGCACTAAATTTGAAACATTTTGATACACTCTCAGTTTATTTTAATTGTAACAGCCAGTATTCAGTGTGCGACGTTCCGGGCGTGTAGCATTTGTTTAATGACTTCAGTGATTTTAGCTACAGAACTCTGCAATATCTAATTGTCTCACGACACAGTAAAAACCATTGAAAATGCTAAGAGTAATTGATCGCACTTCCAAAGGTCTGTTTCTTTGACATAAAATTCGTTGGAAGTTTAGGTACTTGAGGTGGTTCAAATGTATGTAATTTTAGTTTCGCGTAACGATATTAACGAATACTTGGGCTTTTGCATGGCCCTCTGACGAGTATACCGTCATTTCATAAGACCCCGTTCCTTACATATTCAACACTTACACAGTGAAATACAACTTCACTTATCCTACAAGTGGATAAAACTCGAATTCTTTCTTTTATACCGTTAAGAGTTTGTCATAAATTCCATTCTTTTCATTCACGGTTGTGTGCAATAAGTACTTTTGTGTGTATGACTGGCTTTACCTTCTCCTTACTACGTATATCTGTTTTAGTTGGATTCGTTATTAACTCCTTACACACCTTCAATAATGTAAGACCGATACCTTCAAATGTACACTAACAATTGATATGATTTTGTACTTATATAAATGTTTCCTGCATATTCTGTAGTCCAGAACAAATTTTATTCGCGTGATCCAAACAAGAATAATGAGTTTAGCGGCTCATGTAGCACGTATAGGGGGCAGGGGAATTTCATACAGGGCTTTGGTGTGGAGACCTGAGAGAAAGAGATCACTCTGAAAACCTATGCGTAGAGGTGAAGATAATATTAAAATAGATATCTTCACGTAGTGGAATGGGGAGACATTGAATGGGTTGATCTGGCTCAGGATAGGGGCAAGTGTTGTGCTCTTGTGAATGCAGTAATGAACATTTTGGTTCCATAAAATGCGGGGAATTTCTAGACTGGAGTGTTAGTTTCTCAGTAAGGACTCTTCCGCATGTCATTAGTCCGTTTGTTTGTTAGTTGGTTAGTTATTCCTACATGTTTCGGCTTATCGGCCAAAGAGGATATTTTTGCATGAAAGTATGATCTTGCCTGCGTTCAGAATAATTTAATTCTGTTATATCTTATTAGTACAATTATATTCATACACAATTATTTATTATATATATATATGTATATATAAAGCTATTAGTGGATCAGGCTACTGGGAGACGAATAACTGGGTGATTATCTATAAGCAAGTGGAAGCGATCGTGGTTCTATTTGTGGTTTAGTACCAGGATTTGTCTGGAGGGCTGAGGAGAACCGCGAATAATTTCATTTATGATACCCGATCTCAGGGCAAAGGTTCGAAGCCGTGGACTTTCCGAATATAAACCAGAATTTACTCACCAATACACTACACTTTCGAGGTGAGCAAATGTTTCTCGGCTAGACCCCTTCCTTGCCTCAAAAAACTCCTGTCTTCGCACAGATAAATCACACAAGAGTATATGCCTCTGTTTTCGACAAACAGTCAGCAGTAAAGTTACTTACTAGGCCACAGGCTGACTGAACGGTAAATCCTAATTCGATTTCCATAATGATAAATCTTTTCACTTTTGCAGATATGTTCAGGCCAGTCTTGGGCATTACCGGTTCTCCTATTGCACGGATTCAGGTGGCGCTTTCGTTCACGGTGCAGCAACCGTGTCGTAAAGCTAACCATTTCCCTCCATATAACGTCTAGGTTAATAAATGAGTGAAGCTAAACCTCCACACACCATTCGACTTCTAGACAAACACGGCGACATTTAATGTTCCAGTTTAACCTTTCCTGTAGTCTTGTGACATTCTAAATCCGTAAATAGCATGATCCGCTCACGGCCAAGCCAAAGAGTGAGTTCAGGCCAGTATTCCTCGATAACTAGATAGTTTCGCAAGGTCAGTCGCTGGTATTCTTATGACCAGTAGCTACTGTAGACGGAAGACCGCTGCTTTACGTCGCGCCGTGACTTGTGAAACGTACCGAGCATGGACACTGTCCAACACTGTCTCCTCTGCTGACAACAGCAAGGGTCATAGAACAGGTTAAAACAACTTTTCCTGTCGTTGACCGATCACGGAAGTCGCTGATCTTATTAATTCTTCATTGCACGTACTTCCCATTCGCCTCGTGGTTGGTTTCAGCGAAATCAAACGTCTTCATTTCAGCAGTAAAGGAAAAGGTAAAGTGATCCCGTTACAGGCCCGGTGTGGCCCAGAGGGTGGGCAGAGGTATAGCTCTACTCTTCTATGACTGCGGCACTAGAAGGGGATGAGTGGTCAGCAGAACCCCCCGGCCGCACTTTACCCCCGAGAAAGACCGGGTACCCAATTTTCAGGGGGCTGGGTGGGCTCCAGGGCCGGTCTGGACGGCGGGAAAATCTCGTCCCCACCGGGATTCGATCCCGAACCGTCCAGCTTGTAGTCAGTCACTATACCAACTGAGCTACCCGGCCAACCATTTCAGCCGTAGCAATGCCGATTTTTAAATCATCTCGCATTACATTAAACCAATGAAACAGAGGGGCGGAAATGCGTCAGAAATTTAGGGAAACTTTAATTACCCTCAAATCTGTGATATTCCCCGTTAATAAGTAAAGTTGCATCTGATATCCTAGTTTTATATCACATGACATGGGTCTGGTCTTTCAACGGAATTTGAAAGCATTATCTGCCGCTTTATTAACGATTCCATTTACACAGTGAATGGGGGATGGGGGAAGGGGTGAGGTGGGGGGTGGGGGGGGACGGTGTTGTGCCAAGCCACACAGCTTTAATTTCAATCTTGTTCGTTTGTAGACGTAATAATTTTCCTCCCCCTTCGCCACATTACCAACTTTCCTAATTTAACAAGCCCCAGCAGAACGTAAGTGATGTAAGACGTTACGTACGCCGTGCGCATAGGCTGTAATACCTTTCTGTCTACGCAGCGCTCAGACTCACTGCCAATTGGATTTTTTGGAAGAATCATCATCATAATCATCATTATCATTTTCATTATCACCAACTTCCATGAGTAATCCTTCATAGGCTGCATTGTCTCAAAATTTTCTTAACTATATTTTTGCTCCACGTGCATCCAATCACAGGATTCCTGCGACCTTCCATGTGCAGGACAGAACACATCTCTTCTTTTTCATTCATTCTCTATTCTGTCTTAAGACAGGTCCATAGCTTCTTGCAAAGCGAGTTCTCCACACAGTGCAATCCAACGCTTCCTCTTTCAATTTAGACTATCCTCTCTTTTCTTTACGGTCATCCAGTAGCTGCTTACTTCTTCTTTATCATCTTCCCGTTACTCTATTTCAATACCACAGTTTTCCCCTTGTGGAGAGGACATATTTAAGCTGTCTTTCTTATTGTTTGATTTGTGGGTTATTTAACGACTTTGCTTAAACTGTTTCAATTTATAGCTCCAAACATGCATGGATAGTCATGAATTGTAAATAAGTCAGGTATTACGAGAAGTGACATTATATAGTTCGATGTATGTTGTATGGAGGTTCAAATATATTTCCCAAACTCCATAAAAAAAATAATCTTATGAAGATGATTAGCCTGATTGATGTTTTAATAGGAAGCATTAGGAAATGGAAAAGAAACCCCCAAAACTCTCCCGATTCCTAACGGAACTTCGGGAACAAAGACTAATTACGCCGAAGTTGCAGCAACCGTCTCGATACCTCACTTCATTCTGGCCGAGTTAAATTCTTTATTGTTAAACAAAGCCCCTCCTTTTCATCAAGTTTCAATTCGCTTTAAGCTAAATTATAACTCAGTAAAACTTTCTCGGGCTAGCAGCAGTGTTGGGCGGTCGAACGGCACGATAACGGACGTTCAGAGTACCGTCACCGTTCTGGCGAACAGGGAAACTGAATCTGACGTCAGTCCGCGTAAACGCCGTAAAGTGGTTGCGGGTCCGATTAATTTATTTTTTGGGATCCGATGGAAATGCATTCTTTACATTTTGTATAATTAAATTTTCACTTCATACATCGGTTAAATATAGCAATAAGGAAGTGAATTGGAAGGCGTAAGACAGTAATTCATACATCCGTGTTCAGTTTCTAAACTTTGCAATAAATCGCACAACAAACGTCATTGCTGCAAGTTAATCTGCTTCTTGTATGGGAACACGGCAATTTGTGTTTTTCTCTTCTCCAGACGGACCAGACAGTCTCTCAGACACACACAGCGCCCTATTAAAAGGGTACCAGAAGATCTTCCTTGCGTAAAGAGACTGGTGCTTGAATCTGATGTTTAGGAACAAGTGGAGCTCCCCCTCCACCCTCCTGTGTGTTATTATAACATCAGACTTGAAGTTCGTATATTTCGTTACACAGTCGTAAATCAAAACTCATTGTGTCTGATGTAGAGGTAAAGGTAAATCAGTCCCGTTACAGGCCCAGAGGGTTCTAGGAAGTTAAGGTTCCCAGATTTCGTGACAATGGTACAGAATGTTAGTAGGTTATCAGCCTTAAGCACCGGCCGCCTTTACCCCCAGGAAATACCCCTGGTACTCATTTCTGTTAGAGGCTGAGTCGACCCCAGGGCCATAGTGCGATAGGAGGGATTTTATGTCAATAAAAAATCCACTGACACCAGCTAGGATCGAACCAGCGACCTTCCGATTTGTAACACAGCACGTTAACCACTGTGCCACCGCGGTCCCCATGCCTGGTGTACTTCAGTTTATTTCCCATGTAACATTTGCCTTTGTTAATTGAGAGTTACAGAATGCATACAGACGGACGCAGAATTATGTCCACTCTCTGCCACGTTACAAATATAACCCGACGGAAGAATACAGTAATGAAGTCCTTTATGGCGCAGCTTCAATTACTGAAATCGCATTGTTTTCGGCCGTGTGAGAATAGTTACCTAAGCCACTCTTTTACCAATTTCTTCCCGCATTGCGGTTGGATTACACTAGCGATATGTGACTAGAAATTTGAACTACTGAGATTGAATGAACTTTTTACATTTGCGCGGAAAGTCAGGAGTTGGTTAATAACTAATAATGCGGCCGACACGAGAGCAGCCAAGCGATACTGCTCAGAACTAGGTTAATATTAAGTATCAGTTGGGCCACATGTCGGGTAACGTTTCAAAGTGCTTTGGAAATTGGCTTCTCTCGTCTGGGCTAAAAGCTGCAGTTCTTAGCGCTTCCAAGAATTTTGCAGCAAACCTAAAACCAACATTTACTGCATTAACTTCTTGTTTCGGCGAGTTTACGTTTTCTTCCTTAGCTGCGTTTTAATAAACGTAGTGTCGATAATAAGAATATTAGTTTTTATTGGTAGAGACAGGTGGCTGGCATTTGTAAACAAGGTAATGAAACTTCGTGTTCAATAAAATGCGGGAGGAATTTCTTGACTGGTTGAGAACCGGTTAGGTTCTCAAGAAGGACCCTGCCTTATGGAGTAAGTAAGGAAGTAAGTTAGAATGTCTTATTTTTATTATTATGAATGTGAGTTTGTAAATTATTTAGCGATTTCTTACTGTACGCTTATTTCTTATTAACCTTTTGGCGCCGGAATTATTTTTTTTTATTTTAGCACACCCTGTATATAAAATGTGAATAATACAGCAACCAAATACATTAGAATTATGAAACAAACCGCATTTTGAAGAGAAAAAAACGGAGAGTATATACCATGTTTAAAATATTCAGTACATATATTTGTTGAATAAATATATAAAATGCAACTTTAGAGGTTAGCGGTGCGGTACGACCACTATAGT